>Ga0172378_10000726_pt1 | contig 29419 bp, 21 predicted proteins | sample GrowelOW332metaG_FD_119755 | JGI IMG/M metagenome (GOLD analysis project Ga0172378, IMG submission 119755) | Groundwater microbial communities from an aquifer near a municipal landfill in Southern Ontario, Canada - Pumphouse #3_1 metaG | ecosystem: Environmental > Aquatic > Deep subsurface >...
AAGTGGGCCCCAAGGTTGGCGGTGAATTGCGTACCAATGCTTTGATGGCGATCGGAATATCATTGATTTTTATGATCATCTTCATTTGGTTCCGTTTTGAACTGATCTTTGGAATAATGGCGATCGTTGCCTTGGCGCATGATGTGTTGATCGTAATCGGTGTGTTTGCCCTCACTGGCAAAGAGATATCTGTCCAGATCATAGCCGCACTGCTTACTATCGTGGGTTATAGCATCAACGATACAATCGTGATCTTTGACCGAGTCCGGGAGGATCTCAAGATACGTCGCAAAGATCCCTTGGAAGTCATTATCAACGATGCTATTAATGAGACTTTATCCCGTACCATCATCACCGCATTAACGACCTTCATTGCTACCTTGTCGCTGTACCTCTTTGGTGGACAGGTCTTGCATGATTTCGCTCTTGCGATGTGCATTGGCGTGGTAGTCGGTACTTATTCCACAATCTTTGTTGCAAGCAGTTTGATCGTGGATTTCACAAAACTAGCTCACAAAGAAAAGAAAGCTGCTCAGAAGCTAAGCAAAAGAAAATAACAATAATATACGCGAGATATACGTAAGAACCCGGGCATGTCCCGGGTTTTTTGATTGACAGAATATGCATGCCAGGCTTTGTGATATGTTATTCAGGATCAGGGAGGAACAAGATGATGCAATCTTACAACACACTCAAAGAGTTGGATTTTGAGCGACTAGCAGGCAGTGCAGGAGAAATGAGGGCTATTGAAGTAATATCTGGTTACTTGGCAGCCCTGAATCTTCACCCGAACGTAGAAGAATTTGCTTTAAAGAGCTTTGATGCAGGCAGGGCTGAGATCGTAACCGGAAACAAGCGATGGGATGCTATCCCCTTTGGGCTATGTAGTGATGTAGTGCTCAAGAGTGCATTGGTATACTTGGAGAACTTGGATATCCTGCCACACAGTCTTGGGGCTTATGAGGGCAAGATTGTAATGTACTATCACAATAGCAAATTGATCTCTGAACTATTGGAAGGCTCCGGAGTGAAGGCACTTATCGGCATATCTGCTCCTCACAAGAGTGCTTCCGTGCGTGCTCATCGGCAAAATGCCACGGATAATGTGCCGCATGTTATGATAAGCTATTCTCAAGCTGAAGAACTGAAGGCTTATGATGGCCAGGAAATTGAGTTTCGTATCAACCAGAATCAAGAAGAACGCAGTGCCCACAATATTGTGCTGGATATTCCGGGAAGCGGACAAGATCAGAATCTTACGCTTTTGGTGGGGCACTACGACAGCGTAGCCAGAAGTCATGGATCGTGTGATAACGCAGCGGGTTCTGTCTGTCTGCTGCAGGCTGCGGAGTACTTTTCCGTACATAAACCGAAACGCGATCTACGCATCATTTGGTTCTCCGGAGAGGAGATGGGGCTCTTGGGCAGCACAGCATATATGGAAGCGCATAAGGATGAACTGCAGAAGCGCTTGCGGTTGGTTATCAATATCGATCTGGCTGGAGATCCTATCGGTAGAAATGTGCTGATGGTATTGGGCACAAAAGAGATAATGGGTTATGCGAGTGGTACTCTCAGGGAAGAGGGCATCTATTTTCAGGAAATACTGAATATTTACAGTAGCGATTGCATGCCCTTTGCCGTGTATGAGATACCCTCGATCAACATTGCCAGATTGGGCGGGAAGGCACTATTCTACATCCATAGCGAAGACGATCAGGCAAAACACTGCACTCAGGAAGGTATAGATGTGGTGGCGAATGCGGGGATTACTCTGCTCTCCCGCATATTGAACGCAAAGATCTATCCTGTGAACAAGGAGATTGACGATAGCTTGCGGGATAAGATTGAAAAGTATATGTACAACAGCAGATTGCAAAAACCGGAATTGCATTGGCGAGAGTCGTACCGGAAATAAACCCGTGAGTTGAGTGGAGACCATGCACAAATACTTGGAATTTCTTGACATGAATGGTGGAGTAATTTCTTAAGTTACGATAGATGATATTATCAAAAGTCCTTACACTGTGCCTGTTACTGGGATTTGTCCCGCTTGCCGCTCAAAACGGCAGAGAGGAGGTCGTGTCCGAAGCTACTGCTGCTTCAGACATCCGGGGAACACTCTTTTCTCCAGATAGTCTGGATGTATCTCTGGAACCCGCAAGCGAGATCGATTCTCTGTTTTATGCTGCAGACAGCATTCGGGCTTATTATGAGCAAGAACAGATTTGGTTGTATGGCAATACATCCATAGATTATGGAACTTCCCACATCATGGCTGATTCCCTTTTCCTGGACCTGAAGAAGGAAAGGGCAATATCTCTGGGCAGAACCCGGATGCAGGATGGCGACCAGCTTCTGATCGGAGAGAATGTGCACTATGATGTTGGAGGTCAGACCGGTATGCTAAGCTACGGTCGCAGCTACATTGAAAATGGCTATTACTGGGGGGATGAGATTCGTAAGATCGGTTCAAATATATACGACATCGACGGAGGCAGTTTCACCACCTGTGATCTGGAAGAGCCCAGCTATTGGTTCTGGGCCCATAAAATGCGGATCTATCAAAAGGATAAAGTAGTAGGGAAGCATGTACTGGCTTATGTAAACCATCTTCCTATCTTCTACTTCCCTTTTGTAACAATGAGTATCCGTCGGGGCCGTCATCCGGGCTTCCTGATTCCCGAACCTGGCTACAATAACGTGGATGGAAAATACATTCGCGATCTTGCTTACTACTACCCTTACAAAGATTATGCGGATTTCATTGTGGGCTTGGACTTGATGGAGAAGACCGGCTGGAAAAGCTATTTTTCCACTATTTACCAGAAACGATACGAGTACAACGGATCCCTGCGCGCGGACTTTCAGAGAAACACATACGGAACTGTGATCCAAAACGATTGGGCGGTACGAGCCGGACATCATCACGATCTTCCTGAAAAATCCTCTCTGGATGTATCCTTGGACTTTATAAGCAACAAAAGGATATGGGAGAGCAGCAACTCCGTGGATGAATCCCTTGCGCAAAGGCTTTCTTCCAGCATTGCTTATCGTAAGCCGATTGGATCCACTTATTTCAATGCCGGTGCCCTCTACAGTCAAGACCTCATAAACGACACCGCCAGCCTTAGCCTGCCTTCGGTTACCTGGAGCGTATCCAGCCGTCCTCTGTATGAATTGTTGCATTTGGACAGCAATGCATGGTACTCCAATCTTTCATACTACTACAATTTCCGGATGGATCACACCGGACAGATTTTGGATCCCGATCCCGATCTGCAGGATTACATCTGGGCAAACACTATCGATCCGGAGAATGCGGACAGGTATTTGGTGGAGCATCACATGGGCATGAAACACGCTCTGGGGCTTTCCAACAGCTACAATTACCGGGGTTGGCTAAATCTACGGCAGAGTGTGGATTATGCCGAAGCCTGGTTTGACAGGGATAAAAACGACAAGAAACCAGCGCGCGGAAATGACTACTCAGCCTCTTTGAATGGCAATTTCAATATCTACGGCCTGCGCACCTTTCAGAATCTGCCCGTGTCTGCCATCAGGCACGTGATGACTCCATCGGTCGGACTCAGCTTCATCCCGGATCACTCCAGAAACGACATCTATTATGGCTTTGGCGGTATTTCGCTAAGACGGAGCAAGAAACAAGCAAGTCTTAGCTTCTCGCTGGGGCAAAAATGGCAGTTCAAATTTGGCAGCGGAAAACTGGAGAAAAAGGTAAATGACCTGTTTACATGGGATTCCAGAATTGCTGCCAATCTATATAAAGACGACAATAAGTTTGGTGACATCAGCCATAGCTTTGCGTTCAAACCCGGTTCCTTCAATCTGGGATCCATCACCAGTGACCGCTTTAGTCTGGGCGATATTCGGATAAGTTACAACAGTCGCTTGAGTATGACGCAGAAAACTTATGAGATCGGTAAAAGCGGGCTTGCTCTACGAAATCAGTACTTTTCCCAAGGCATCTCATTGAGCGGAACTGCAATGTATGCAGACTACTTTCCTGCGCTCAAAAACCGCAGCTTCGAATCTTTCGGTGAAACACAAGAAGACCCCACTGCCACAGTGAAGTCTGAAAGCTGGAGTCTGGACATTAGCCACGACCTTAGTGCGGACAAGAGCTTGTTTGACAGCAGAAACCAGAATCTGCGGATGAATGCCGGCCTTTATCTTACCAAAAACTACAATCTGAATTACTCGAACTACTTTAATGTTAAAGAGAACAAGCTTATCTCGCAAAGCATCCGTCTTACCAGGGATTTACACTGCTGGAAGCTGGATTTGTCCTTTACAAAACGCAACGAATATTGGGATTACCGGATCGTGTTCTTCAACACGCAATTCCCGGATGCCTTGAAGTTTCAAACCCGTGATAGCAAGAGATATTAAACGCGCCGTTTTCTTGGATAGAGATGGCACCATCAGCCCAGATAAGTTCGGTTACATCAAAGACCCCGCGGCTTATCACCTTTACCCTGATACTACAAAGGCGTTGAAGATACTGCAAGATATGGGTTTTCTCATCTTTATAGTAACAAATCAAAGTGGGATTGCCCGGGGATACCTGAATCTGAACCAACTGGCGGCTGTGCATCAGAAGATGCTGGATCTTCTGGCAGAAGGCGGAGTGAAGCCCGATGGGATATACTTTTCTCCCTACTACAAAGAAGGTATTGTAGAACCCTATAACGTTCATCATGAAGACCGCAAACCGGGAATCGGGATGTTTCGCCAGGCACGAAGTGAACATCCATTTGATCCTTCCCAGTCATTCATGATCGGCGACCGCTCCTCAGACATCGGTTTCGCCAAAAACGCAGTTATGAAAAGCATCCTCCTGCTTACCGGGAATGGGCAGGATGAGTTTGAAAGTATGTTGGATAGCTGTAGCAAGCTTTGTCCAGATTTCATCTGTGAAAACATACTCTGTGCCTCAGAGATGATCCAGCGTTTCTACTCGTGAAGTACATCGCCAGTTTTAGCAAAGAGAAGTTCCAAAATTTCAGCTTCGACGCTCAGATAAAGACTCTGACAAAGCTACTGAAAGAATTAGAGATACATCTACCAGATGCTGAAAGCCGCAATCATCTGCTTGCTCAGATAAGGTATCTGGCTCCATTAGTGCGTGAGGAACTGCCCTCAAGGATGCAAGAGCTTATCGCACACCTTCCCGAGGATCCACATCGCCTGTTAAGAGTACTTGCTCTATATCATGACGATGCCTTGGTGAAGGATGATCAGATCATCATCCGCACATCTGACGGCTCCACTTGGGTAGATCCTGGTAAAGCAGCTTTTGCGGCACAGGTAAAGGTAGTAGCAGATAATCTTCGCAGTGTCTACAATGTGGGATCCCTGTTCCGTGTATGTGACTGTTTGGGTGTGGGAGAATTGATTCTATGCGGCATCAGTCCCGATCCGGGGCATCCCAACATGGCAAAGACGGCATTGGGGACAACTTCCAAGGTAAAATGGTCAAAGCGGGATAATACTGCTGAAGCTATTAGGGAGCTAAAGTCAAAAGGATATAGCATTTATGGGCTGGAAACGGCTGAACCATCGGACTCTGTATTTGAAGCAGATTTCTGTATTCCTCTGGCCTTGGTGGTGGGCAATGAAGCTTTGGGCATAGATCCTGCAGTATTACGCATCTGTGACAGGATTGTATATCTACCAGTGTTAGGATGGAAAAACTCCCTCAATGTTGGTGTAGCTACATCAATAACCCTGTATCAAATCATCTTTGGAGGCAAGAGTGGAGATTAATTATTACCAAAGATTGCTGGAACTTAGAGAAACCAATGACCCCTTGTGGCAGGCAACGATAATCCACACCACTGGTTCCAGTCCTGCCAAACCCGGGATGAAGATGCTTGTTACTCCCGATAGCATTCATGGCAATCTGGGCGGGGGAGAGATGGAACGCTCCATAATAGCTTACATTCGCAGTGCTCAACCCGCCAAAGCTTTGCAAATCAATTTTGATCTGGGTAGTGGCGAAGCGAACGAATCTGTCCCTACAGACATGATCTGCAGAGGTAGTGCCACAGTGTTCATTGAATCCCTTTTTATCCCTTATCGCTTGTTCATAATTGGTGCAGGACATTGCGGCAAAGCTTTGGGGCATCTGGCCAAGCTTGCCGGATTTTGGGTGAAACTGATCGACGATCGCGAAGATGTTCTTCAAGCCTGCCCAAAAGAATGCAGACATGTTTCGCAGCTTAACGATTATGTAAGCATCGCTGAAGCGGTGGAGTTTGGCCCAAACGCCCTGATAGTGATCATGACACATGGCCACAGCCACGACACAGATGTCTTACGGCAATGCTTGGGGCATGAGTATCGTTATCTGGGGATGATCGGTAGTAAAAGCAAGGTTATGCAATGCTTCGATTCACTTTTGAAGCAGGGATACACTCAGGAAGATTTGACACATATCCATGCTCCCATCGGCTTGAGTATCGGCAGTCAAAACCCTTACGAGATTGCTGTTAGCATCACAGCGGAGCTCATCAGGGAATTGCGCTTAGGAACCTAATACCTTATGGAGCTGTCCTGCAGAGCTGAAAGCCAATGCTGTTGCAAGGAGCATTCGGATTGCTGATGTCGTAAGGATGGTAACCGTCTCGGGAAGTAATCTGGCAGAGGCCGTTATAATAAAACCTGCTACCGCCCCGATTCTCACGAATCGATCCGTTCGCAGGACCCCTGGGATTGTTTGTGCTCATTCGATGATTAATCTGCTTCGGCACGTGATGGAGTACAGGGGAAGCATCTTGTCGTTCCGTCTTGACGCTTTTACCCATCCATAAATCAATATCATTGAAAGCAATACTAGGGAAAAGAAAAACCCCAGACCACTTGATCCGGGGTATATTGTATGCTGAATTACAGTTTATTTCATTAACAACATCTTGCGGCTCTGAGTCCCGCTGGCGTTTTGAGCGGAGTAGAAATAAACACCGCTGGATACGGAATTGCCATTGCTATCCTTGCCGTCCCAAGTGAAACTGTGCTCGCCTTTCTCCAGGGCTCCGTCAAACAGGGTCTTCACCATCTGTCCTTTGGCATTGTATATCTTCAGTTGTATCTTACCGCTTGTAGGCATAGTAAGAGCAATTGAAGTATGAGGATTAAATGGATTGGGATAGTTTTGCCTCAAAGTGGGTCTCGTCACTGAAGGAGCAACTGGGTCATTTAAGGATACAGTTTCGTTGCTTACCCTCATGGCATACAAGCCAAGAATCTCCGTTTTACCGCTGCTGCGTCCATCTGCCCAGACCACTACTGCGGTATCATTCAGCTCTACTCCCCTCGGGCCATATTGGGATTTTGCCGCTCCGGAGAGAGTTACACCATTGCTGTTTGGCACCAAATCACCATTGGCATTCATATAGTTGTAATAGATGTCGCTATCTTCGGTGAAATACTCCACCCAAGCCACCATCATGCCGGCGCCATCAAAGCCTACAATGGTAGGTTTGGTTTGAGAGGAGTCTTTTTGAACCACGAAGTAGCCCATTTCGTTCCAGAGATCGCTTCCGTCGAAGAAGAGTTTCTTTGCTTTGATGTCATGCATCCCATTGATGTTTTCGCACCAAGTAGTTACAATGCCATTGTGTACAACAGCGATTTCGGCAAATTCCTGTTCGTTGCCACTATCTGAAAGAACGATTCCATCCTCTCCCCAAAGCCGTTCCCCATTGGGAGAGATCATTTGAGCGAAATACTTCATGGGGCCATTTCGATTGTCTCGCCAAGTGATATAAGTGCCTTGATTTGTGCGAGCAGCCATGGGGGTCAACTGTACTATGCCATCACCCAGAGTGGTAGTTTGCACACCTGCTTCTGGCCAACCCGGATAAGCATTGCCATCATCCCCCAAACGCTTTGCCCAAATGGTCTGAGTGTCTGTGGCAGTAATGATTTTATGCCACACATACATGTCTTCTATGATGTCTGTGATCGTGGTCTCGTGAACCCTGGAGCTTCCTGTAAGTACAGATACCAGCTTTCCATTTGGTCCCCACATCTTGTTGCCATCAACGATTCGTTGTCCATAGACATGGTAGCTGAAGCTCATACCGATGGCTTCCATCTCAGACCATCCGATGTAGAAGGAGTTGTTGAAATAACTGATTCTGGGGTCTTTATGGCTCAAGGGGTCAGCCTCAGTCATCTTCATGCCGTTGTCTCCCCAGAGTCTCTCTCCGGTAGGTGAGATCAGTTGAGCGTATATAGTAGAGGTTCCGGAGCGTTCATCTCTCCACACTATCGCGATGTGACCATCTTCGGTAACTGTGGAATGAGCGTCTTTTTGGTGTCCTAAACCTTGCAGAGTAATGGGTCTGCCATTGGTTTCCAACAGAGTCTGACCATCTTCATTCAGGATTTGGTAGAACAAGCGGTAACCTTCGGAAGCATAACGAGTGTCTTGCCATATTATCACAGTGTCGTTACTGCGAGGCAAGATCTGATACTGATTGATGGGAGTATCGCCACTGAGGCCCCAAAACACTTCCACTCCGTTTTCTGCGAGTTGTGACACTCCGGAGGCGTTCAATACTTGATAATAGATGCCGATGCTGCCGTTTCTGGCGTCCATCCAATTGATGAATATGTTGTCACCGGAGACCTTCACCAAGCTCCCGTTTTGCATGTAAGCAGCGTTGCAGATTACTTTTCCTCCAGCAGTCCAGAGAGCTTCTCCAGAAGCTGAAAGATGCTGGGCATAAATGTCATCATTAGGGGTGTTTCCGTTGCGAAGATCATCCCATACAATGTACACTCCGCCACTGTTGTCTGCGGCCATACGTTGACCTGTCTGAGCAAAATCGGCATTAGTAATAGCTATAGCCGCTTCTCCCCACAATTTGGTTCCGGCAGCGTTAAGTTTCTGAGCAAACAGTTCGCAGTTCTGCGAATCCAGTCGATAATCTTCCCATACTATCACTGCTCCGCCGTCTGAAGTGCTTTGGATACGGGGATTGGTTTGAGCAGCAGGAGACGATGAAGTTTGATCGGAAAACACGATGAAGGGTTCAGACCACAATTTCTGTCCCGAGATGTTCACTTTTTGTCCGTAGATGTCTGTATCCGCATTGCGTTGATCAGACCATGTGAAGACAAATTCCCCATTCCCAATTCCCGCCATACGCACACCGGTTTGATTGCCAGGAACCACCGCCAGGGCAAGTTCCTGTGACCAAGTCATAGTGCCATTGGCATCGAAACGTTTGGCATAGATATCGGAATCGCTGGCGTAAGTGTGAGTATAGCCCAACATCATGCCGCCCTGTCCGTCAGGGAGCATCGTGTTTTGGATTTCATCACCCATTCCGTTTGCCACAGAGATTCCATTTAATGTCCAAAGGGGATCGCCACTGGAAGACAGTCTTTGAGCATAAAGGTCTTTACTGGTATTTCGGCTGTCTCCCCACACAATGAATGCTCCACCATTATTGTCTGCTTCCATATTCAAACCCAATTGTTCATTGGGAGTTACGCAAACAGGTTTACCGCCGGCTGCCCACAACAATTGCCCTTGATTGTTGATCTTCTGAGCATACACATTGCCGTCTAAATCGTCAGAAAAATCGATCCAGGCGATTATGTAGTTCCCGTCACTTGTGGCAGTAATTACAGGGTCTTCCTGACGATCCGGTTTACCGTCTATCAATATCGGCTCATTCCAGGTCATATTTCCATTGGCATCCACTTTCTGAGCCCATAGATCGCGCTCTCCATTCTTGGTGTCGCTCCACACATATATGGCGCCACCGTCATTGGTGGCGGTACCTGTGCGGAACCACTCGATGTTCACACCCTGGCGGATGGCTACCGCATCTTCCCACAGTAAAGCTGCTGAAAGAATGGCAAATGAACACATTAGTAGCGTTATCAGTGTTATCTGTTTCACAACATCTCCTTATCTCATATATCACTTATTATATAACAATTCTGTTTTGCCCTATCACTAAAGCAAAACGCTGTAAACAACACTAATGCAAGAAGGATTCCAATTGCATTGTTATATTGATTGACATCAACATCTTGGCAAAACAGTCAGGATGTAGCATTGAACGATCCTTCATTGAGTAGACCAGAGGAAGCTAGATTCTCAAACTGGTGAGAGTTACAGAACCAAACAGGCTATGAACTACTCAGCATATCTTTACCCAAGACCAGCACTTCGGAGATCGCAAAGGAATCAGGAGAAAAGCACAATTGACCCAAGCTTTGCTCTGAGATATCGAAACCGGAAGGTACTCTATAAAACACCATGTCAGCGTCCTTACCCTGCTCCAGAGAGCCGATTGCATTGTCCATTCCCGCTATTTTTGCACTTCCCAGGGTGATGCGGTAGAGCATTTCCTCCGGGATAATGGGATCAGATGTTTGGCGGTAATTCATCATTTTGGCATGATAGAGCATATTCAGTGATGTCCCTGCGCCTACATCACTGCCCAAACCAAAGGGTATATGATGATTGTCGATGCGTCGTAAGGGATACTCGCCACTCTTCAGGTAAAAATTGGAATCCGGACAGTGGGCTATGGATGAACCGCTTTCTTTTAGTATATCCAGTTCTGCATCTGCCAGATGAATTGCATGCCCCAATATGGTCTTCTTGCCCAGAATGCCATGTTTGGCATATATTTCAGTGTAGGAATTTCTGCCGAATATCTTCTTTACCCAAGCAATCTCTTCCGGATTTTCGGACAAATGGGTTTGGATGAATGCATCGTTATCATGGGCAAACTTTCCTATTTCATGCATCAGCGTTGCGCTACAGGTGGGGGCAAATCTGGGAGTGAAGATATATTGCAAGCTCTGGTCATGCCACTTCTCGAAGAGTTCGATACTGTGTTTGATAGCGTAATCCGTACTTTGCAGCAGAGCTTCCGGGGCATTTATATTCATCATAGTCATACCTATCTTTGCCCGGATACCCATTTGTTGCGCAACCTCAAAAGCGATTTGTGCGCTTTCACGGTAAGGGGCAGTGTAGATGATAGAGTAAGTGGTGCCAGCATTGATTAGTGCATGAAAAAAATCCCTGCTCAAGGTTTCCGCATAAAACGGATTGCGGCTTCTCTCTTCTTCGGGAAACACGCTTTGCTCCAGCCAGGGCAGCAGAGCTGGGTGGTAGAGCCCCCTGATGCGATACTGTGAAAGATGTACATGTAGATCAATCAATCCCGGCAGACAGATGCGGTCTCTCTTGTCTTCCCAGGAACCACTGAATTTATTGAATGGAACTACAGCCGAGATAATGCTATCTTCAAAACTGATCACATGATCCGGTAGAAAGTCGGCAATATCTGCCGACACAGGGTTGAAGATGTTTGTGCGGATGTTTCTCATGGCTAAGGCCTCCAGATTTCGTATGCCTTCACTTTGTTTTGTCCGATACCGAAATGTAGCTCGGGGCTGTTCTGAGTGGTGGAGCCTTTTGCCGAGCTCAATTCGCGGATTAAACTATGTTCTTTACCCTTTTTATCCAGATATGTAAGCACAACGCGACAACCAAATGCCGGGCTGTTGGGATGGATGGGGGTGTCCTTATTCACCTCGATCAATTCGATTCCGCCGTCTTTATGAACCGGTTTCAGGTAGAGTGCTTTGTTGCTATTCACTGTCACATTGCTCAATATCTTGGTGCCGTTTCCGCTCCCGATCACCAGATCCGTAAGGCCGTCACGGTTTATATCTGCGGTTGCACAAGACCAGCCGTTGTACACTCTGCTCCCGCTTAAATATGTGATGTCAGTGAAAGTGCCGTCTTGATTGTTGTGATACAAGTAGCTTCGGTCGTTTTCGTAAACGGAGGTGATATAGATATCCAGATAACCGTCGTTATCGGCATCGAAGAATAAGGGTTCGGCATGCAGTTCATCGTATTTGATACCGCTTTCGGCTGTGACATCGCTGAACTGCCAATAGTATAAAGTATCGGCTTCTATTGCTCGGGAACAGAGGCCGTCATTGCGATACAGCATCGTTTTATCTGAAATATCGATGAATCTGGGATGCGCCAGATTTGCCACGATGAGATCCAGATCACCATCGTTGTCAAAATCGCCCCAATCCGCACCGATGCTGTGTCCATAATAGCCGTTTTTGTATTTGCCAGAAACACCATACAACGCTGCTACATCTACGAACAATGTGTCTGCCTGTTCAAAAAGGAAATTGCGGTTCAATCGGTAGTTTGAGACATAGATTTCCTGGTGGCCATCGTTATCAAAATCTGCTGGTGCTACTCCTCTGCCGGCAAGTCCAGGATTGTCGGTATAAGCTGGAAGCAGGATACCGCTTTTGTTGCTGTGATCTTCAAAATAGCCATTATTATTCCTCCAGAAGGAGTCCGGATAACCGCTACGGCTTTGCCATACCTCATAATTCGCCACATATAGCGATGGATATCCGCTGCCATCAATGTCTACGAAAGCGGCTCCTTCGGAAGGCATCTTGTCATCTATATCGCCGGCTTTGGCATTTACCTTTATAAAGTCTTTATCGGGATTTTGTTTCATCAGGGCATCGCCGTCTCCTTCCAGGGAGTGGGATATGCTTACAAAGTCCAGCGCGCCGTCCAGGTTAAAATCCGCCCAGACACCTCCGCTGCTTTTCAGACTCTGATACACAAGGCTATCCGGGTGGGCTTCGAAGGCGAAATCACCCAGGTTTCTATAGATATACTTACCATTGAACAAAATATCGATCAAACCATCGTTATCATAATCGGCCAGAGCTGCTCTGGTATAGCGTTTTGCATCCATGGCGTGACTATCTTCAAAGACGATGCCTTTATAGCCGAACAGATCGCGCAGATAGCTGATGGGATCGTTATTTATCTTTTTGCGCGCCAATATATTGGCGATAGCGTCACTTGCCTCTACATCATATTGGTTCCTGGGAGAGCCCATTATCAGACATTTACCAAATTCCCGCATGGCTTTTTGCGGATACTTGCTACCAGAGAATAAACTGAGGTATCTGCCGCGCCAGAAGTGCAATTCTGCCAGTTCACCCCGGTCGTTGTGGGTAAAGCTGATGTGATCCAGAAAATCCAGCTCTCGGCGCTGCAATCTTGAGGGTTTCCGAAAGATGCCGCATAGCTCCTCTTCATCGCCGTAAAAGCCTTTTGAAGATATCTGTGTGTAGTAGTTTGCCTTAGCTATCTGCAGCTTTACCCTGTGTTCCCATTCTTTGGTATCGTATTCATCAAAGAGGATATTTGCTTTGTCGCTGTTGAGGGCATAATGCAGGCATTGCGTGGCATATTGCAAGAGTTCTTTGTTCTCTTTTTTATCCTTCATTTCTCTGCGAAAGGACGGCCCCAGGATGTAGAGGCTGCTGATGTAGGCATGAGCTGCAGAGCGGAACCGATTATCGTCCATGCACTTTAACATAGCATCCCAGTCCTTCAATTGAGCCAAATGATATAGTTCGTAATAATATGCGGCTTGGTGCCAGATGGAATGTGGATAGCTCTCTTTGAAGGATGCAATCAGTTCCAGGGCATCGTAACTGCTCACTTGGGTCGATAACTCATCCATCACACTCTTGGCGCTGGCTTCTATGATACCGTTGTATTCCGGTAAACTTTTGATCAACTCCAAAATGTCATCGTCTTGATTCTCCGTGGTATAATGGGCAAAGACCAGGGAATCCGCCCGGTTGGTGAAGCTGTTGCTCAATACTACTGTACGGATCAGGGTGCTGCTGCTGTCCGGTTCCACGCTTTGCAGTAGCAGCCATTGCAGAGCATCTTCCAGGGAAGCAAAATCCCGTGCCAAAAGGTAGTGCATTTCAGAGGCAAGAGACAGGTTCTTAATCCGTTGAGCATATTCCAGGAGGTTTTGCCTGTCTTCACGGTTTTGGGAATACTTTAGTTGTAAAAAGTCATCCTCATATTTGCGGATTAGTTGAAATTGTTCCTTATCCAAAAGGAAACGCAGGTCATCGCCATCCACACCCGCCCAGAGCGGGCTGAAAAGTAATGCTATGCAGAGTATGCAGATTAGTCCATTATGTTTCATCATGTTTATCCAAAGCTTTTATAAGGTTATCAATGTCTGTGGCGCTAAATTCATAAGTCTTGTTACAATAATGACAAACCGGAGCGATGCCGTCACGCAGGCTCATCAGTTCCTTTTGGCCCAAGAGCATTAAAGCGCGGGCAAATCTTTCACGGCTGCAATCGCAATGGTATCTCAGCATCATTTCTTTATTGATTTTCCAGGGCAAACCTTTCAGTATGAACCTATCCAAGATTTCTTCTATCGATAAGCCCATGTCCATCAAATCCGACAAATTTGGTGTTTGTAGCAGGTTTGAACTGATGAGTTCTGCCAGAGCTGGATCGGCATTGGGAAGTTGCTGGATCAGTACTCCTCCCGCAGAGCGAATAGCAGCACTGGGATCGATCAACACACCCAAGTTCACCGCTGTTGCGGTCTGTTCACTTTGCTGATAATAAGCGGCTACATCAGAGGCAATTTCACCATCCAGCAACCGTACCTGTCCGGTATAAGGCGCTTTGAGCCCACTCTGACGGATCACACTCAAAGTACCGGGTATCAAGTGTTTTCCCACTTGTAGGTTGGCCTCGGACTCCTGGAACCACAAATGCGGTTCAAAAGCATAGGCTTTGATGTCGCCTTCTTTGTTGATAAGTGCGATCGCTCCTTTCAAGGGGCCTTCTGCGTCTATCCGCAATGCGATCTCAGAGCTGGGAGCTTTCAAATCTCCGCTCATCAACGCTACTGCCGTGATCAGGCGCCCCATCATGATAGCGGACAGGGGATACAAATCGTGAAAATCCCGTGCCTTTTGAACGATGGATGTAGTATTGGTAGCAAACAAGCGAAACTGGTCGGCGGCAATGCTTCCGCATAGTAAGCGGCCTTCAGGTTCAGTCATCTTCCATCCGGATATTCTTGATTTCTGTGCCGGGATAGTAGCATTGTAAGATACTGGTGTAATCTTCTCCCTTGCGAGCTTTGCGCAGAGCGCCCACTTGACACATACCTACTCCATGTCCGGAACCTCTACCCATTATGGTAATGCTGTTTCCGGGGTAATAAGCTTTACTTCCTGCTGCTCCTTTGAACACAAACATCGAAGATGGCAACATACCAAAGGCTTGCCTGATCTTGTACTCTCCGTCCAGAACTATACTGCGATCTCCGGTAATGCGCAGCTTCAAGATTCTGCCGGAGTGCCCGCGATTGAGTATTTCGATACTCTTTATGCTGTCCAAGCCAGTGTTTGCGGCCACTTTTGCTTTGCTAATGCTGCGCTGCCAAACCATAGAGGATACTTCCCAGGAGCTCATCCCGGAGCTGTCTACTTTGCTACTTATCCATGCAGTTAGGTCACGCTCTTGGGATAGATCGAGCTCTTCGGCTGCGGGAATGCAGGTCGATCCACCTAAATGAGGGATGTAGGCGCCTTTCCAGATATCCTGGGAAGAATCCGTCTTCCCTCCGCAGCTACTGTGATAAGTGGCATCGGCTATATGTTGATCGGATACAATGATCTCTCCTGCGCTTTGTACTACAGCTTCCTCTATTATCTCGTTGCGGAGGTGCTTGCCTTTGTAAACCTGACAATGAGTAGTATTGCAAAGATCGTAACCATCAGCTGAATGGCGGTTATTGAGCAGCAAGCTTACAGCGTGAGTACGGGCTGCAACAGCCTGAGCCTTCAGGGCTTCCAGAGGACTATTGGAGCCTATCTCGTTTGGGATTACTCCAGCAATATATTCTTCTATGGGCAGGATCTGATTCAATACCAGCTTGCCGCTTCTGATTTTTAGTACAAACTCGCCTTCATAAGGGAGACCGTTAAGCCACATTTCTTTTGAAGACTGAATGTTCAGCGGGCTTTCAAAATAAGACTCTTTACCGTCTTGCCCTACGATCCTCAATGTGGAGTTTACAATCGGAATGGACTGGACCCGGCTGAGTGGATAGTTCATGCTGGCTGCGTAGGATTGGGCGGCTTCCAGGTCTTTGAAGCTATCGGGTAAGAAAAACCAGTATTCATGTTTTAACAACAATTGGTCATCTTCCCACACAAAATAGCTGTTTATAACGGCATCATTATCGTAGATATCGGCAGCAGTTCCTACATGCTCGATGATCCCATATTGGTTGTCCTGTTCAGGGGAAACCACATCTATCAGGATTTTCCCGCTAAAGTCTTGCGTAAAAAGTTGATCTTTATCGCTTAGCACCAAATGGCCAGCATCCAGTTGCAAGTGCTGTGCGCTGGCGAGATTGATTTCCAGATACAACATGCCATTCCGGATTTCAGCCCCGAAGAGCAGAGAAATACCAAATAGCAGGAAGACCGGAAACTTGCGCATTATTGTACCGGGGAACCGGGGTATCCTCCATCCGGCAAGACTACGTGCAAGCCCGATTCATCGTGAGCAGCAAGAATCATGCCGTTGGATACTATGCCCCTGATCTTGCGGGCTTGCAGATTCACCAGCATTACCACGGTTTTGCCAAGGATATCCTCTGCTTTGTAAGATTCTGCGATACCTGCAACCAACTCTCTGGTTTCAAACCCAAGATCCACTTTTAGTCTCAATAGTTTATCGGTCTTGGGTACGGGGGATGCTTCCAATACTATGGCTAAACGCAGGTCCATGGCACTGAACTGATCGTAGGTGATCTCTGGTTTCACAGGAAGATACTCTGTTTTTGGGGATACTATGGTACTCTTGTGTAATTTGGCTAATGCTGCTTCAATGGCGGCATCTTCGATCTTGATAAATAGGGGAGAGACGTCTCGTAAAGTAATCTGCGAGCATACAAATGCATCTTCCCAGTTTTGGATGGGTGGTAAAGACATCATTTCCCGAAGCTTCAGCATATGCTTGGGTAAAATGGGGGAAAGGGCGATGCTGATTTTGTGCAACAATTCAGCGCATACCCACAGCGTTTGTTGCACGTGTTTGTGGTCTTCTTTGATTGCCACCCAGGGTTTGCGTTCGTCAAAGAAACGATTGCCCATACGCGCTATATCCATGATTGCCCTGGTATTGCGTTTTACCTGATAATCCCGATAGGAAGCGCTGATATCTGCCAAGTTTCTATCGGCTTCGCTGATGATCGCGCTACACTCTTCATCGCCTTCGATGGGAGAGATGATACCCTCAAAATGTTTTTGTGCAAAGGCAAACACGCGATTGGCGAGATTTCCCAATACATTGTTCAATTCGCCGTTTATCTTCATTTGGAAATCTTTGAAACTAAAATCTGTATCTTGCCGCTCGGGAGCGTTTGTAGCCAGATAGTAACGCAGATATTCGCCATTAAAATCGTGCACGAATTCATCCACCCAGATCGCCCAGTTGCGAGATGTAGAGATCTTATCCCCCTCCAGATTCATAAATTCATTGGCGGGAATGTCGTGAGGGAGACAATACTGAAGATCCTGACCCATCAGCATGGCAGGCCAGATCAAGGCATGGAAGATGATATTGTCTTTGCCGATGAAGTGGATCAACTGCGTATCTTTGTCCAACCAATAGTCTTTCCAGCGCTCCGGCTGGCCGATTCGTTTTGCCCATTCCACAGTGGAGGAAATGTAGCCAATTGGCGCATCGAACCATACATACAGCACTTTGCCTTCTGCTTCGGGCAGTGGCACAGGTACTCCCCAGCTGAGGTCCCGTGTTATCGAACGCTCGATCAAGCCTTGCTCCAAGAGGTTCAGCATGAAGTTGCGTACGTTCTCTTTCCAGTAGCTTTTGTGGGATATCCACTCTTTCAGTTGATCTGTAAAGTGTGCCAGATGAAAGAACCAATGCTTGGTTTCCCGGATTATCGGCTTATTTCCGCATATCTTGCAGTGTGGACTCTTCAGCGAAGTAGTTTCATAGGTCTGTCCACATTTGTCACATTGGTCACCCCGTGCGGCTTCAGCGCCACAGACCGGGCAGATTCCCTCTACATAGCGATCGGGCAGATAGCGTTTATCGTGTTCGCAGTAAAACTGCAAAGTTGTTTTTGGCTGTATGTGTCCCTTTTTATACAGATCGCTAAAGAACTCCTGTGATAACTGATAATGCTCCTCACGGGCTGTTCCGGAGAAGTTGTCAAACTCAATGCCGATGCCGTCGAAAGCTTCTTTGATGCTTTCATGATAGCGTTTGACTACGTCAATGGCCGGTACACCTTCTTTATCTGCCGAGATCGAGATCGGAGTACCGTGTTCATCTGTACCGCAGATGTAGATCACGTCTTCCTTTTGCAGGCGTAGATAACGCACAAATATATCAGCCGGGAGATATGCTCCGGCTACATGCCCCACATGAAGCTTGCCATTAGCATAAGGTAGAGCGCTGGTTACAATGTATTTCATACCTTATCCCCAAAGAATTCCTGATGTAAACTGGCTACTGTCTTTGCCACCTGAGGAGCAGGCAGCATCAATTCCACACTCCGTTCACTGTGTGAGATGCGGGTCAGATGAGAATTGGCACACAGCTTCAGCACTCTGGCTATAAACGCAGGATCAGCTGCCAAACCCAACCCCACCAGGATCACAAAGCCGATGTCCCGACTCTTGTCTGTTATTGAAATCTTCGACTCCTGCAAGATATAGTCCACTTCAGATTCGTATTTCTCTTCGATATACAATTCCAGAGCCTGCTCTACCATATTGATCTTATAGATTTCGTTGTGCCATTTCTCCAGCAGTTGCAAGACTCCGGAATCTGTTGCTATCCGGTAGCGCAAGATGTTGTCTTTATGTGCTATAGCGGTTACTATGCGTTCTTCCATTTGTGAATCCTTTGGGTTTTCTTCTTGTTTGATCAGGGTTCCTGCCTCGAAAGTGAAGGAACTCTTTATTTCCACACGGACTTTGTAGCGGCAGGCAAATTCTACCGCGCGAGGATGCAAGACCTTGGAGCCGTTGTAACTGAGGGCCAGCATATCCAGATAGCCGATTTCAGGAATAAAGCGGGCTTGGGGTACGATCCTGGGATCCGCACTATAGACTCCTGCCACATCGGTATATATCTCACATTTATCCGCTCCCAAATAACAGGCTAAAGCAACCGCTGAGGTATCGGAACCGCCTCTTCCCAGAGTAGTTATCTCTTTGGTGGTGCTCACACCCTGAAAACCAGCTACAATCACCACTTTATCCTTAGCAAGTTCTTCATGGATGCGAAATGCATTTACTTTCAATATCTTGGCATTACCATGATGATCGTCTGTAATAATCCCGCTCTGTGAACCAGTAAAAGAGATCGAGGGGATGCCTTCTTCATACAACGAGAGTGAAAGCAGGGACATGCTAATGCGCTCACCGGCAGTAAGAAGCATATCCATTTCCCGTCGGCTGGGATGTGTACTGATCTCATAAGCCAGGCTGAACAGATTGTCGGTTGTTTTGGCCATGGCAGATACCACCACCACCAGTTGATCGCCGCGATGATAAGATTTGGCCAGCTTTTTGGCAATAGAGCGGATCAGTTCCACACTTCCCACCGAGGTGCCGCCAAATTTCTTAACAATGATCGCCATTTATCCCTTTATTGAGGCTTTTACCAGTTCTACGAAGAGAGGATGCGGGCGATTTGGGCGGCTTTTAAATTCCGGATGAAACTGTACGCCGAGATAGAAATCATTGCCGGGATACTCCAAAATTTCTACCAAAAGATCCTCTTCGGATACTCCGCTCAACTTCAATCCGGCACTGCTCAATATCTCCCGATAATCATTATTAAACTCATAGCGATGACGGTGGCGTTCACTGATCAGTAAACTGCCATAAGCCCTATGAGCAAGGCTGTCCGGGCTGATCTTGCATTTATAAGCGCCCAAGCGCATGGAGCCGCCCACGAGATCGATGTAGCGCTGATCTTCCATCAAATGGATGACCGGATGGGGATTCATTTCATCAAATTCAGTACTATTGGCATCGCTGAGTTTGCACACATTGCGGGCATACTCAATTGCCATCACTTGCATGCCCAGGCAGATGCCCAATAGTGGGATGTTTCGGGTGCGGGCAAAATTGGCGATGTTAATCTTTCCTTCGATACCCCGTATGCCAAAGCCACCGGGAATCAGGATCCCGTCAATATCCTTCAGTTCATTATCCAAATCCGTAGGCTTGAAGTTCCGCTCGGAATCCACCCATTTGATGTTCAGTTTCTTTCTCTGATTTGCCGCGGCATGCATCAGAGCTTCCACAACGCTTTTGTAAGCATCGTGGTGTTTCACATACTTTCCGCAAACTGCTATGTTTACTTCACCTTCGCTATTCTGCTGGTTGGTAAGGAAATGCTGCCAGTCCTCTAAGTCCACTTCAGGGCTCTCCATATTGAAATGCCGGCAGATTATCGCCGGCAAGTTCGCTTTCTGATAGATCAGCGGTATCTCGTAAACGCATTTCACGTCGATAGCATTGATCACACTTTCTTTGGGAACGTTTGTAAAGAGTGCGATCTTGGAGTAGATTTCATCGTCAAAGGTCTTTTCACTACGGCAAAGCAGGATATCCGGCTGGATACCGATCTCACGCAGTTTGTAAGCACTATGTTGTGAAGGCTTGGTTTTCAGTTCTCCTGCAGTCTTGATGTAGGGCACATAAGTAAGCAGGATGTTCAGGGTATTATGAACCCCGAGATCAAGGCGCAGTTGACGCACAGCCTCCAAAAAAGGCAGGCTTTCGATGTCGCCCACTGTGCCTCCGATCTCGGTGATCACGATGTCTTTATCTTCGGATAAACGTGTTATCCGGCGTTTGATTTCGTTAGTTACATGAGGGATAACCTGTACGGTTTTTCCCAGATAAGTGCCCTTGCGCTCGTTCATTATCACGCTTTCATATATCTGTCCGGCACTGCAACTGCTTGCAGAGCTAAGTGCCTCATCCACAAAGCGTTCATAATGTCCCAGATCAAGGTCTGTTTCGGCACCGTCGTCGGTCACAAATACTTCTCCATGCTGGAAGGGGCTCATAGTACCCGGGTCAACATTCAAGTAGGGGTCAAATTTTTGTAACACCACTTTATAGCCCATAGATTTTAGCAGCAATCCGATGGATGCAGTGGCTATACCTTTGCCCAAGGATGATAGCACTCCTCCCATTACGAAGATGTATTTTGCCACAAAGACCTCCCCTAGATCATTCTCTTCAGTTCGTGCAGAGATTCTTTGATGGAGGCAACCGTGTAGGCCAGATCTTCTTCCGTATGACGGTAGCAGATGTAACCGTGATGATATGGTTGCAGGAACACTTTTCGCCGTATCAACTGAGTATAGAATTCAGTTCTCAGCTTTTTGTAAAGGCCGTTTTCGTCTTTCGGGAAAGTGATGAAGGGCATCCACGGAGCTCCGGAGAATTCCACCGGCATACTGGATTCATCGATCACTTTTTGTACTTCGGCAGCGAATTTTTCGCCTTTTGCTTTGATCACGTCCAAGACTTTGTCACGTTCCAAAATTTCGATGGTCTTCAGTGCAGCTACGATGCTGTCGCTATTTGGGAAGAAAGTGGAGGACAGAAACACTTTGTCTGCCAACACCATCATGGGGTCGCGTTTCCCCACCAGGGCTGCTATGGCATAACCGTTTGCCATGGCTTTTCCAAAGGTGGAGAGATCCGGAGTTACGCCAAAATACTCCTGCGCTCCGCCCAGGGATACTCTGAAGCCGCTGCGGATTTCGTCGAAGATCAAGAGCGCATTATATTTATCCGCCAAAGCGCGAACACCTTCCAGATAACCGGGTTTGGGCATCTGAACCGGAGCTGCCATCGGGTGCCCCACGGGGGTTACGATGATGGCGGCCATGTCGTCTTTATTGGCTTTTAAGATAGTTTCCAGACCATCAAGATCATTATAATGGAATTCCAAAACGTCTTCATATAGCTTTTCCGGGATACCGCCCTTTACCTCCACGCACCAATCGTGCCAACCGTGATAACCACAACGGGCGATCTTGGTTTTGCCGGTGTAGGCTCTGGCTACGCGAATGGCGATGGTGGTGGCGTCACTACCGGTCTTCACCAATGCTGCCATCTCACAAGATGGAATAACCTTTTGCAGCTTGCGTACCAATTCGCTCTGTTGAGGTTGGGTCAGCGAAAAGCAAAATCCTTTGTCGTTCACTTGTTTTTGTACGGCATGATCAATTTCCGCTTCACGGTAGCCGATGATGATGGGGCCATAGGCACATAGATAGTCAATGTACTCATTTCCGTCTACGTCCGTTACTCTGCCGCCGTTTCCGCTGTCAAAGTAGATTGGATACTCGCCCTGAACAAAGTTGTAGGGTCTGCGAATGCCGGCAACAGCACCCGGAACCAGCGTCTGTGCTTCCTCATACATTGCCATGCTTTTACTTAAGTTCAATTTATCTGCCATGTTATTTCATCTCCCACAGGCTTGCAATGCCCATCCCGCCGCCTATGCAAAGCGATGCGAGACCTTTCTTGTTCTGTCTTTTCTTCATTTCGTGCAGTAAGGTTACAATGATGCGGGCACCGCTGCAGCCAATTGGATGACCGATGGCTATGGCACCGCCATTCACGTTTACAATATCGGTATTGACCTTGCCCACACCTTCTTTTTCCAGGCCTTTGATCACGGAAAGGGATTGTGCGGCAAAAGCTTCGTTCAATTCTACCAGTTCGATGTCTCCCAAAGACCAGCCGGTTTTCTGCAGCACTTTCTTGATGGCGGGAACAGGTCCATATCCCATTATTGCGGGATCCACTCCGGCAGAAGCGCTATCCACGAAATAAGCCATGGGGGTAAAGCCCAGTTCCTTGGCTTTATCTTCACTCATGATCAAGACCAAAGCTGCGCCGTCGTTGATGCCGCTGCTGCTGGCTGCGGTAACGGTACCATCTTTCTTGAAGGCGGGGCGCAGTTTTGCCAGGCTTTCTTTGGTTACTCCGGCACGGGGCATTTCGTCTTTGTCGATGATGATGGGATCGCCTTTACGTTGAGGGATAGCGATGGGCACAATCTCATCGTTGAATCTGCCGTTCTTCTGAGCGGCTTCAGTTCTGTTCTGGGAAATAGTCGAAAACTCGTCCTGCTCTTCCCGGGTCAAACCCCATTTTTCTGCCAAATTCTCGGCAGTCATGCCCATGTGATAATCGTTGAAAATATCGGAAAGACCGTCACGGATCATCATGTCCACCATGCTCTTATCACCCATGCGGGCACCCCAACGGGCATCCTTGAGGATGTATGGAATCTGGCTCATGTTTTCCGCGCCACCGGCAATTACAATCTCCGCTTCACCAGCGCTGATCATCAATGCTGCCAGGCTGATTGCCTTCATTCCGCTGCCACATACTTTGTTTACAGTATAAGCGGGTACATAATCCGGGATTCCTGCATGGATGCTGATCTGTCTGGCAACGTTTTGACCAAGACCCGCACCACAGACGTTTCCTACGATCACTTCATCGATCATCTCGGGTTGTAGCTTGGTTTCTGCTAAAATCGCTTTCAGAGTGTGAACTCCCAACTCTACTGCGGAGACATCCTTGAACACTCCACCGAAATTTCCGACAGCGCTGCGTTTTGCGCTAACTACCACGGCTTTTTTCATCTTTCCTCCAGATGTTTTATTTTTTCCATTGTAAGCCATTTATACAAAGGGGGGATTTTAGTCAATGCCAAAGTTATTCCTTGTAAGCTGGATATTCATGCTTATGCAATTTAGCGTTTTTGAGGTTTTGGCGTTGTGGAGTTTTAGCGTTGTGGCGAATCCAACAGCAGCACTGCAGCTTTCGTTTGGTTTCACGCAGATCACGCAGATTTACGCAGAAAAAGTGCAGATTCGACAGAGATTAATAGCGTAGCTCGCTTTAGCGCCGCCAATTGCAGATCCGCAGCACTGCAGCACTAACTAACTAAGAACTAATGAACTACAAACTCCTCCGCGAGCGCGGCGAGCCTTCAACAGACCGAAGGTCATGCAACAGGGAGCAAAGCGAGCATTCAACAGGTACGAAGCACCGTTCATCTCTTCCTCAACACCATCACATCATTCACATTGCATCCGCTATAAAAGGCAGGGATTATGCCTCCCACACTCTGCAGGCAAGAAAAGGAATCAAAATCTTTAAGAGCAGTATCCATTCCACCAGGAAAACATATTCTATCCCGCATCTCATTAGTTACCAAAGCTCCGGCCGAGTCTGCCAGATTATCATTGCCATCTGTTGCAAAAGCGCAGAGCCAGGCATTTCTACAGTCAGGCATATCCCGCAGGAAGCTTAGCGCCAAATGGCTCAATCTACCTCCCTTACCCAGTCCTTTCACCTTCAAAGTGCATTCTCCCCCAAAAATGTAGATTCCCGGTGCGGCGTGCTCACAATAGCGTGCCAATCCTCGGGCAAATACCTCAACTTCATCCTTAATAAATACCGGAGATACTCTGACGGGAAGATTCGGCCTTTCGCGGCGAAAATGCTTTGCCAATTGCTTTAGAAAAGCCTGATTGTCGCCAATGATATGGTGATTGGATATCTCCGGCCGGTAGAAAGGTCCGCTGCCGATGATACTGGGGTCGTTCTCTGGTACATCGCTCAAAAGATACACTTCCAAGCTTTTACCGCTGAAGAACTTCGCTGCTTTGCCTCCCTTGACGGCGGAACACTCTTTTCGCCCGGCATTGATCTGCGCTATGTCCAGTCCGCTTTTGAGCAACAGGGAATGCCGGGCACGAATTGCAGCCAGATCATAGCCCGAAGCGGGTATTTCAAACAGTGCGGAACTGCCCCCAGAGAGTAATACGCACAGCTCTTCATCGCTGGGGATGCTTTTGATCCATTCCATTATTCTACGGCTGTGAAGGATCGAATTTTCATCCGGAACAGGATGTGCAGCTTCCAATATCTGAGGTTGATAATTTCTATCACATTCAGTAGGATAAAAGCCATATTTGCACAAAACTACGCAGCTGAGTGGAACTTTGGGTTTCAGAGCGGAACATGCTACTTTCCCCATTTGCCAGGCGGCTTTACCGATAGCCAGAATATGCGGAGGCTTATTGGGATAACGCTCACGTATGGCAGCAGCAAGCCGGGGATAACGGCAAAAGCTTGAAAGTGCTCTCTTGAAATTAGTCAGAATCTCCTCGCTCATTTCATCCCTCTCCGCCTCAAGCTGCTTGTTCATAGATAGCCAAAGGCTTCCCTCACCACTCGATAGCGGAAAAGCTGCGCTTTATCCAGTCCCAACACTGCTGAAAGGAGATCGTACAAAGACGGGCTTTGCAGGCTTTTATGGATTCTCAAGCCTTCCGGGCACAACTCCAGGGAGTGTAAAATCTTTTTTAGATCGTAGGTTTTGCTGTGCGTTTCACTACTTTTAGTAAAAATCATGCTGCTTGCCTTGGCAAAGCTCTGCAATTGCGGATTCAATTCCTTCAGTAAAGTCTCATCCAGTTCGATGCGGACATATTCGGTGCTTGGCAGAGCGGCCTTACCGTTTATGACTTCACAGCCGGTAACTATGAACTCCGGAATACGGCTGCGACAGAATTCCCTTAGGATATCTTCCGGGCTGAAAGGGCAGTAAAAGGAGATGTCAAAGTACTCTGCCACGCTTTCCACGCCCACGGGCAGAGGTGGCGACAGGCTTACCTTCGGGTGTGGCGAAAAGCCCATGGTAAATACTGTGGGAAGCTCCAATACGGCGATGCGGCGAAAGAGCATCCGCATCCAATCCAAGTGAGAGATAAAGCGTAAGAGTCCGGTTTTGCGATAGAAGACCCGATAGCGGTATTGGATTTGGGGATTGTACTGAGGGCGTGGGGGAGTGGCTGATGGAAGCTCCAAGCTCTCTGATACACTGGCTTTCTGAGTGCATACTTCGTCGTTGCATACCCCGCACATAGCGCAGAATTCCCTGCAATCCGGGCTTAATTCTGCCTTTAGCGCTTTCTCGTATTCGTTGTATAGAAACTTCTTGCATACTCCGATGTCCACAAAGTCCCATGGTAAGGGGGCATTCGGATCCCTTGCCGCAGTAAAATCTTCAGATCGCAAGTCGTGCTGGGCAAAGGCATTCTGCCACCTCTGCCAATCCCAGGATTCGTTCCAACCGTCAAAGAGTGCGCCATTCTCCCAAGCGCTATATAATACCTTTGCCATGCGCAGATCGCCGCGGGTAAGGCAGGCTTCCAACACGGAATTTTCGATGGTGTGATACTTCAATTTGATATTGCGGTTTTTACTGAATGCGGCTTTCAGATATTGAGCGCGCTTCAGCAGTGTCTCACCGGGGGTCATTGCTGCCCACTGGAACGGTGTGAAAGGCTTTGGTGTAAAGGGGGACAGAGTCACGCTGATGTTCATGCGCTTGTTTGCGCGTAAGTTAATTGTGTGGATAAGCTCTTCAATTGCCCGGATGTCTTCATCGGTCTCGGTGGGCAAACCAATCATAAAATACAGCTTTATCTTTTGCCAGCCCAAGCTTTTGGCGATCTCCAGCCCCTGCAGGATTTCTGCTTCGCTGAGGTTTTTATTGATCACATCGCGCAAGCGTTGCGAACCGGCTTCCGGGGCGATGGTAAGTCCTTCGCGTCCCAAGGATTGCATCAGGCTAACCAAACGAGTATCCAAACTATCTACGCGCAAAGATGGCAACGCTATATGCGTCTTATCTGTATTTACGGCGTTCAGCAGGGCAAACAGCAATTCCCGGATGCAAGTGTAATCGCTGCTGGAAAGCGAGATCAATCCCGCTTCATCCCAACCGTCAGTATGAACTTCTTTGAGCAATTCATCCAGAATTTGCCGGGGATCACGCTCACGTACGGGACGGTAGAAGAATCCGGCATGACAAAAGCGGCAACCGCGGGAACAGCCGCGCATGATCTCAGATACATAACGGTTGTGTGTGGCCAATTGCCAGCTGAGTAATTGCGGGCTGTGCAGATCCTTACCCTTCGAGAAATCAGCATACTTCCGGCTGGGGATGGCTTCCGTGGGGATTCTGATGTCCCAGGGTGAATCACTGTTGTATTGGGGAACCCAGCAGCTTTTCAAAGTGGCCAAGTGCTGTAAACGCTCCGCGCGGGAAGCATTGTCCCGTAGGATTTCCGCTATCTCCACGATGCCTTCCTCAGCTTCACCAAAGAAAAACACGTCGATGAAGGGTGCGAGGGGCAAGGGATTGGTAGCGCAAGGCCCGCCCGCCATCACAATCGGATGCTCCTGGCTGCGATCCAGATTAAAAATGGGGATTTGTGAAGAAGCGATCAGTTCCAGCACGTTACTAAAGGTTAGCTCACTTTGCAGTGTGATACCCAGCAGGTCAAATTCATGAGCGGCTCTGCGGCTTTCCAGACCGAACAGGGGGAGCTGCTCTTGCTTCAGAAGCGCCAAGAGATCGCGTTGAGGCAGATAGAGCCGATCTGCCATTGCATAAGGTAAGCGGTTAACAATGCTGTATAAAATTTTTAGTCCCAGATGCGATACACCCAGTTCATAGAGTTCCGGAAATGCAAAAAGCATGCGCACAGAGTGGTCTGCAAAGCTTTTGCGGCAAGAATTGATCTCGTGATCGATATAACGGGAAGGCTTTTCTACCAGAGCTAATAAGTGTTCGATGTTGATCATGCTGTTTCCTGAGTTATTCATAGATTCAAGGTTAGAATAAGAGATGGATTTGGTCAAGTCTTTTCTCTGTGGGGCTTTTTCTGCAGATCATTTTCCTCGATCCTTAGAATTATTGATCGTGGAATGTACCGGGCAATCGAATCAGGTAGATTGGTTGCGATTTTTCATTACAGGTGGTGGGCGTCTTTTACTACATCCTGATTGTCGCAGATAGGTCTGGGCTTAGTTTTGCACATTGCCTCCTCTTCTTCAGAGAGTTGTCCCGTGCTAAAGCAGATATAATCCCGTTATCATCGAGTGAACACCCGATAATTAACCGATGATATCTACTTCGGCACGACTTGGAGGAGAAGGAGTTCTTAGTTCTTTGTTGATTAGTTCTAAAGTGCTGCGGTTCTGCAGTTTGAGGGCGCTAAAGCGAGCACCGCTACAAATCTCTGTCGAATCTGTACTTTTTTCTGTTTAAATCTGCGTGATCTGCGTGAGACCAAACGAAAGCTGCAGTGCTGCTGTTGGATTTGTCACAACGACAAAACGTGAAAACGTCAAAACTAGCCATCAAAACGAACTTTGTGCTTGACAAAAAAAGACCCCCTAGTTGTGATGCTCACTACTGTGTGGCGAGATAGCTCAGCCGGTAGAGCAGAGGCCTGAAAAGCCTTGTGTCCCCAGTTCAATTCTGGGTCTCGCCACCATTTGTGTATCCGCATAGATGTGATTTACTTATGGTATGTACTCCATACTCCGAAGGATTTCATGGATGTTATTGAATTCATCAATTCAGCGATATCATGTGACACAAGTAATCTGATTAAAATGTCCCCTATGGGAGACAGAAGGCAATTAATGAGTGTATCGTAAAAGAAACAATCCTCACAATGAAAGCTATGCAAAATCCTCCCCTTCGAGTCTCCAGCGCATGCCGTAAGTGATAATAATACAATGAAATACACAACAGGAGAGTAAGTATTGAAGCCAAATCAGAGAATTGGCACGAATCTTGCATTGTACATAGCTGTGCCTTAGGCACAAAACATATAAGAGTAAACCCCCAAAAAAAGGAGAATACACATGGGAACTCAACAAATTCTTTTAATCGTACTTAGTGTAATCATCGTTGGTGCCGCCATCGCGGTTGGTATCCAGATGTTCAACAGCCAGGCCTACAGTGCCAACAAATCAGCTATTGCAGCAGATGCTCAAAGCTTTGCTTCACAAATTGTGCAATTTTACAAAACCCCAAAATCACAAGGTGGTGCTGGTGGCGATCTGACCGGTCTTGATGCAGCGGATGTGGCTGGTTTCATTGGATTTATGGCGGGATCTGCAGGAGCAGACTGGGATGCAGATGAATATGGTATCAAAAATGACAATGGAATCTACACTATTACATCCGTAACTCCTAGTGCAACAGCAGGTGCAGATGAGACTGTAGAAATAACTGGCATAGGCACAGAAGAAAGAGATGGCAAAAGTCCTAAGATAGTTACTACTATAACATTCCCAGCTTGTGAAATCACAGCCGAGGCTTCAGATGAGGCCGTGGCTTCAGATGAGTAGGTAGAATAATTATCTAACTCAACATTATCAAGAGAATAGTATCCGTATGGATAAAAAGCAAGAGCCGTAAGGCTCTTGCTTTTTAGTTTGCCCAGAATGCTTTCTGCGCCGATGGACTGAAAGAAGTCCTGACACCTCACCAGCGGGAAGTCAACATGAGATCAAGGGCGCTCTTGGCAACGGCAAGGTCTGAAGCAAGAAG
>Ga0172378_10000727_pt1 | contig 29416 bp, 26 predicted proteins | sample GrowelOW332metaG_FD_119755 | JGI IMG/M metagenome (GOLD analysis project Ga0172378, IMG submission 119755) | Groundwater microbial communities from an aquifer near a municipal landfill in Southern Ontario, Canada - Pumphouse #3_1 metaG | ecosystem: Environmental > Aquatic > Deep subsurface >...
ATATCTAATTGAATAAATCCTGTCAACGTTCTTGCTGTATCAAATATTTGATACTGATTTTTTTTAATATCTTGCAGGTGAAGTAAAGATGATTTTTTATACACAAACCTACTAACATTATCACTTAATACAACTTCTAATGTTTCTTTTGGATAACCTTTATATGTTTGTGTAATAAGGTCAATTGCACGGTCATGCCAAATAGGCAACGTCATATCTAATGAAAATGTGCCTGTTTCAACAACTGAAATATTTTTTATCTCATCAAAGATGGGATAAGGTGTTTGTCTTTTTGTCAATATCGGTATTTCTACTTCTATCACTTCCAATTTAGGAAACATTTGACAATCACCTAAATAAAAGTTTTGACGGTCTTTATCTTGTTTGTAGCTTTCTGCAAAATTTCTTTGATAAGAATAGCGTTGTACTTTTCTTATCCGATCATCTAATAAATAGCATGAAAAATCATCAGTTGTTTGTAACAACACTTGATCACTAAATAATTCAACAGCAAATAATGGTGTCTCATCTGCAAAATAATAATTATTTATATTATGACCCACAACTTCAATCGTAATATAATTATTTGGTTTCATTAAATCTAAAAAAAGTTCATCTTGTTGTAAATAGTGATGGGCACTGCGTGATGGGCCATAATGAACAAAAACATCATTAACATAAACACTATATACATTTCTTGCTGCTAATTTTAGACGATATTTTCCTTGTTTTATAGGATTTTGATTTTGAAAAGCCACATTAATATTTTTAATATGACTTTTATCTTTTGCAAATACAAATTTCATGATGACCTACTTAGTAGGATGCAATATATCCGCACGTGGCGTTACATTAAAAGCATTCGCTAATTTCATAAGTTGATCATCAGTAATGTCTTGTTTAACACCTAATCCTGATGTCAAATGATAAATTGTTGCAGATTTTTCAATTGTTTCAATTAATCCAAAAGTTTCATCCATTGTATTACCAGCAGCAAACATACCATGTAAACTCCAAATGACAGCATTGACATAATGCATCTTTTTAGCTGTTTCATCAGCAATTTCTTTGTTACCACAAACCATCCAAGGCAATACGCCTACGCCTTCTGGAAACACTACAATACATTCAGTAGACATTTTCCATAATGTTTTTGTAAATAACTTTTCATCTAAGTCATGTGTAAAACTCATCGCAAGCGCATGTGTTGCATGTGCATGAAGGACCATACGGTGTTTTGGATTTAATTCTAGTTTTACTGCATGTGTAGCTAAATGTGTAGGAAGTTCTGAAGTAGGCATTCCTGTACCACTATATCCCCACAAAATATCATATGCATTACCTTGTTCATTGATTTTAATAATACCTGCTGTATCTTCTGGCATTTCAATTGCATTTTTAAAATATTTAGTTGTCCCTGTTACTAAAAAGTAACGGTTAGCTAAAATAGGGAAATTTCCTTCTAGTACAACTGTTTTAATTAATTTTAATTCGTTTTTATATGGCTTGATATCTTCTTCATATAGTAAATATGATGCATTACCACTATTTCTTTCATGCCAGCCTAAACGATACATATTATCTAACATTCTAATAAATTCTTTCATAAATGGTGCTTGTAATAATGTTTTCATTTTAGTCACTTTCTTTCGTCTAATACGTTATTTTCGTATGTTTTTATGATGTTTAAATATTCATTGCTTAACGGAATATTATGCATATGGCAATAGTAATCATATACAATACCCATTGGATATGTTTTTAATTCTTCAGTCCACACTAATCTTGATGTAAAATCTAAATTATTTTCCATTTCTTCAATCATTTGATTTGGTTCAAGCATTGCTTTTAAAAATGCTTTTTGAACATTTCTAATACCAACTACCCAAGCAACAATGCGATTAATAGATGCATCAAAATAATCAAGTCCAACATGGATTTTATCAAATAAGTTTTCTCTTACAATACTTTCAGCAATTCTTTTCAATGCATCATCATAGCTTACAACATGATCAGAATCCCAACGCATTGGTCTTGATAAATGTAATAAGATATGGTCTACAAATGGATAAATTGCACTTAGTTTATCACTGACTTCTTCAGTTGGATGAAAATGTCCAGAATCGATGCAAACACCAACGTTATTTTTCAATGCATAACTTAAATAAAATTCATTTGAGCCAACAGTATATCCTTCTACACCAATACCAAATAATTTTGATTCTAATGTATCAACTAGAAGTGGATTGTCGTTTTTTTCTTTAAAAATATCATCTAATGAATTTTTTAATCTATTTCTAGGGTTTAAACGATGATATGGATAATCTTTAAATCCATCAGGGATCCAAATATTATGAACAACCGTATCATTTAAAGATTTTGACATATAATCAGCAATTTTTCTTGTATTTTTGACATGTTCAATCCAATAATGACGAACATTTTCATCAGGATGAGATAATGTAAGTCCATCCTTTGCAAGTGGATGAGAAAATAACGTTGGATTAAAATCTAATCCACATTGATTTTTTTTAGCCCATGCAATCCAACTATCAAAATGTTCTTTCTTAATAGACTCTAATGCTGTTGCTTGTTCTATATCTGCATATATTGCATGCAAATTAATTTTATGATGCCCTGGAACCAAAGAAAGCACTTTTGATAAATCTGTTTTAAGTTCATTAATATCTCTAGCTCTGCCTTGATAATTTCCTGTAACTTGAATGCCTCCAGACAATGTAGCTTTTTGTAAAAATCCTGCAACATCATCACCTTGCCAACATTGTATAGAGATACGTAATTGATCAAGTTTTTGAATTGCTAAATCAGTATCTACACCGATTTCTTTATACTTTTCTTTTACCATTTGATATTGTTCTGTAATTGACATTTTTTTCACCCTTTTCAACAATTTCTAAATACAACTTCTTTATATACGTTTGATTTATATCCATCGGTTTGAAAACACGTTTACCAAAAGATTTTTGAATCAATTTTTGCCCTTCACTTATCGTAGTAATTTCTTTATTAGCTAACATTTGAACAATGCCATTTCCTAACACTGTTGCTTCTTTAGGACCTTGAATAACTTCTAAAGATGTTAAGTCTGCTAATAATTGATTAATAAAATTAATTTGGCCACCACCACCAAATATATAAATATGTTGATATACTTGCTGTGTAATTTTATAAATCCCTTCAATTTCAATCGCATATTTCAATGCTAAACTCTCATAAATCGTTCTAAATATCTCGCCTATAGTTTTAGGTACATATTGTTTTGTTTGCAAACAATAGCTTTGAATTGCTTCTATCATATTTAAAGGATTATCAAAGATATGATGATTGACATCAATCAAACTTTTAAATGGTTGTACCTTTTGAACTTCTTGATATATCAATTCAAATGTTAAAGGCTTACCTCGCTTTTTAAAAAGTTTCATAACATGGTTCGCGATAAATAATCCATTGATATTCTTTAAAAACCGTATATCATGATTAAATCCGACTTCATTCGTAAAGTTTAATTGTTGTGCTTGTTCATTAATACATGGTTCTTTTAATAGTATTCCTAATAAGCTCCATGAACCTGAGCTTATATAAATATCTGTATCTTGTAATGGAAGACTCACAATTGCACTTGCTGTATCATGTGTACATACCGCAACTACGGGTATATGAGGATAACCAAAGGATGCTTTTAACATGCCATACACTTCAGTTGGGTAAATGATTTTTGCAAATTTACCTTTTCCAAACGTTAGCTGATCAATATCTTGAATTAATTCACGCTTAATTGGATTATATAATCCAGTAGTTGAAAGATTAGTTAATTCTAATCTCATTTCACCTGTAAGTATATAAGCAATCAAATCTGGTAATAATAATGCTTTCTTTATATTTTTGTATGGTTTATCACTTAATTTATCGGCATACATTTGATAAATTGTGTTAAAGTATTGATTTTGAATACCTGTCAACTGGTATAAATGATTTTTTGAGCATATATCATAAACTTCATGTATCACAGGTTTTGTTCTTAGGCTACGATAAAAATAAGGATTTTCAATGTACCCATCCTGATCAACATAACCATAATCCACACCCCAAGTATCAATACCAATAGAAACAATATATGGATATTGATGGAACGCTTCTTTAATACCTAAAGTGATATTATTGATTAACTCATCTAATTTTAAAATTGCGTGTTCATTATCTATTTCAATTGTTTGAATTTGAAATCTTCTAATTTCATTTAACATAATATCATTTGTCTTTGAAACAACAATAATACGACCACTAGAAGCTCCTAAATCAATCGCTAAATAATCCATACGTCAAAATACCTCTCTTACTTTGAAGCATTTGAGAATAATTTAATAATTCGTTTCACATTTTCTTTAAATGCTTCAGTTGCTATTTTTGCTAAATCTTGATATTGAAAATCATCTTTTGATGAATTTAAAGCATTTCTAACTGCTTTGCCTCCATCGTATGCCATATATGTAAAATAATTAATTTTTCTAATACCTGCATGAATAGATTCTAAATAATCACGATCTGATAGTCCGGAACCACCATGTAAAACTAGTGGTAATTTTGACACTTGATGAATGCTTGAAACAATATCAAAATTTAATTTAGGTTCACATGTATAAAGACCATGTACTGAACCATAAGATACCGCAAGTGCATCAATACCTGACGCTTTAATAAATTTTACGGCTTCTTCTGGCTTTGTATAATAATCTTCAGGTTCAAATACTTTACCATCTTCTCCACCATTACTTGGCATGCTGCCAAGTTCTGCTTCAACAGATACATGATGTTTTTTAGCATACGCAACCACTTCAATAGTTTCTTTTAAATTATCAGCATAGCTTTTTAATGATGCATCATACATCACAGAAGTAAACCCAAGATCAATTGCTTTAAATACATATTCACGAGTTGTCCCATGATCTAAATGCATGCAGACAGGTACACTGCTTTGTTCTGCTAACATCTTAAAAATTGGTGCTATATGTTCTAATTTCATATATCCCATTTCTTCATGTATTTGAGCATGTGCCAATATCACAGGTTGATTTAATGCTTCCGCAGCTTCTACAGTTGCTACAGCCATTTCAAATGTTGGACAATCAATTGCAGCAATCGCTGTTTTGTTTTGTTCAGCAATATTTAATATTTCTTTTAAGTTGACTAACATAGTTTATAACTCCAATCTTTTAGTAAATACTAACTATTTCAGTATTAGTTAATTTTGCAAATAATTCAATGTCTTCTCTTTGTAATGAAGTTGATACAACCACATGATGTCCACCGCCAGCATTTAACCATGCTTTGACGCCTTCTTCAAAATTAGGTTTTACTTTCCACATTACACGAGCTACTGGTAAATTGGGCATTGGAGCAATTTGTTTAATCAATTCAATATCCGCACAAATAATTCTAAATCTATCGCCTAAGTCTATCATACAAACAGATATTCCAGAGCCAGTAATACCATCAAATACTAATCTTGCTGGTGGGTTTTTTCCACCAATACCAAGTGGATGAACTTCAACTGTAGGTTTTGTTGCTGCAAAAGCTGGTGAAATTTCTAACATATGTGCTGCCAAGACAGTTTCATCGCCTTCAACTAAATCATATGTGTAATCTTCTAAAAATCCAGTAGCCCCTGGCATATGTTCTGCCATTTTTTGCATAACTGCTGATAATGCACTAGTCTTATAATCGCCTTCTGGAGCAAATCCATAGCCTTTATTCATCATACGTTGAGCAGCCATACCAGGCAATTGTTTCATACCATGTAAGTCTTGAAATGTATCCGTAAATGCGCCATATTCTCCATCTTTAACAAATTTTTCTAATGCAATTTCATATTTAATTTGTTCTTTAACAGCATCTAAATCAGTTGTCTTGATTTTATAAGCTGCTTTTATTTCTTCATATCTTTCTTCAAGTTCTTTTTCAGTTACTTCATTAATTAATGTTACCAAATCACCTGTAGCATGATAATTAACTTCCCATCCATATTTAATTTGGCTTTCTACACGATCACCATCAGTAACTGCAACTTCTCTCATATTATTGCCAAACATCGCAACTTTTAATTTACTTGAATAATTCATTGCATTAGCAACACGCGCAAATTGTTTTAACTCATCAATAACATGTTGTTTTTGATAATATCCTACAACAATTTGATGTGGTATATTTAAACGTTTTAAAATAAAACCAAATTCTCTATCACCATGTGCCGATTGATTTAAATTCATAAAATCCATATCAATAGATTCATATGGCAAATGTTCATTAAATTGTGTATGAAGATGGCAAATTGGTTTATGCAATTTTTGTAATCCTTTAATCCACATCTTAGCTGGTGAGAATGTATGCATCCATGTAATGACACCACTACATTCAGGGTCAGCAGTTGCTTTCATACAAACCGCTTCAATTTCTTCATTGCTTCTTACAAATCCTTGAAATTCTACGTTTGCAAATGTTGCAAGTGCTTCATCTAAAAATTGTGAAACTTTTTTACCATCATTAAAAACTTTTTGAAGTACATCATCACCGTAAAGACTTTGTGTCCCTACTATAAAATAAAGTTTACTCATTATTTTCTCCTTTTGTTGTCTTTTTAGAATGAACAGATATTTTTAATTGATATCTGTGTTGGTCAAACGCCTTAATCATCGTATATCCTCGATGATCTAATTGACATGTCGCCGGTTCAATACCTAAGACATAATCTCCTGATGCCATACTTTTCCATTGTGTTAAATATTTTAATCGATGATTATCAAATGATAAATTTAATATTTCTATCTGATTATCCACATCAATATTTGTTTTCTCATTTTTTAATGTGTGGATAAATACTTCTTCATCTTTTGCCTTTTGTGGCTTTTCTAACCTGCAAAAATTATCGTTTTCTACATTTTTTTGTTCATTCAATCGTCTTGTTTGTATAGTCTCATTAATGCTGAGTGTTGTATTTTCATTGATAAAGGGATATCCAAAATTAAAATGGTACATAAGCATATATTGATCATCATTAAAATTTCTATTAATAATTTCATCAGTAATCCATATATTTGGTTCATTATAATACATTCTAATCGCACGTTTTAAAATGAGATTTGAACCAAATAGAGAAGTATATTTTATTTCTCCACTCACTTCAACATAATATATATGATCATCATTATTTCCCTTAGTTATGTTTACAAAATCAGCGGGTAAATAAGAAATACTACCGTGTTGAACAAATCCTTCATTTGGACCACCAATATTATCTAATCCACAAGTATAAAATAGTCCACCACCAAAATCATTTAAAAACTTTACTGCATCTGAAGATAATTTAGGATTAACAATGCCGTTTTTACTTTTAAATACCATGTTTTTACCACGATAGTCAGCTTGATAAATATTCATAGCTTGATCGACGGAAACTGATATATGAAAAATACCATTATACATGTTTACAAAAGTCATGCCTTTTGCTTTACCTTCTTGCATAACTACTTTTTCTGCATAACATAGTTGACTAAAATCTGTGATATATTGTTGATCTATCATATCGTTCTCCTTATTTAATCTTCTATAAATTGTGATACTGCATCATATACTTTTATATATTTTAAATATTGTTTTTGATAATTATCTACATATTGTTGATCAGGTTTAATCGGTTGATTATATTTAACAAAGATTTTAGCAGCATCTGCTAATTCTTTAGTTGTACCCATTGCCTTACTACAAAGCATAATTGCACCTGTGATGCCGCTTTCTTTATCTGTTAAAGGATAAATGTTTTGATTAAACACATTAGCTTTAATTTGTAACCATAATTGTGACTGTGTCCCGCCACCAGAAGCAACTATATAATTCGTTTCAATCCCAAACTGTTTTACAACTTCCAAATTATATTTCATTTCATAAGCTAAACCTTCTAATAATGATTTATATATAGTTGATGTTTTTGTTTGAATGCCTAAATTAATAATGCTGCCTTTGGCATATATATTTTGGTTTGGTGTGGCTGCACCACCAAAATATGGTAATGATAGTATACCAGTGGGTCCTAAATTATTTTCTTTATATACTTTTTCTTCCATTGCTTGTTCATTAATCATATTTTGAAATAACTCTTTTTTAGCCCATTCAACTAATGAACCGCCCGTATAATTAAATAAATATGTGCAATATCCATTTAAGAAAGGAACAACTGCATATCCTTTTAATCCCATATTTAAATCATTAACTCGTTTATTAAAAGTAGTAGTCATACATTCAACAGTACCCATACCATCAACACACATTTTATCTTTAATGATTCCCGCGCCAATTGCCGCCATCACTTGATCATGACCACCTATAATAACTTTACATGAAGATTTAATTTTACATTTATTTGCAAAGTTTTGACTTACTAGTCCTACAACGCTACCAGTACTTAAAGGTTTGGGAAATATCTTTTCATCAATCCCAAGCTTTTCTAATATAACTTTAGAAAATGTTTTTTTATCAATATCAAACACACCGCTTCTTGCTGCTAATGAATAATCAGTCACATGTTGATCTGTCATTTTATAATTTAAGAAATCTGCAATTTGCAAAAATTTATTTGCTTTTTTAAATACATCCTGATGGTGCTTTTTAATCCACAGAAATTTATAAATTGAATACATACTTTGTGGTATTGTTCCTGTGATACGATATATCTCTTCAAGTGGCATTATATCCAACATTTCTTTTGCTTCTTCTGTTCCTCTAGAGTCTGTATAAAGCATTGGTAATGCTAATATTTGATCATGCTCATCTAATAATGTAAAAGATTCGCCAAATGAAGAAATACAAATAGCATCAATATCACCATAATTTGATGCTGAAAAAACCATATCTTCTAATGCATGGTATATACTTTCTATATCAACGTAATGTTTATCCTCTTTTATCAAAGTTTGATAATTTTTACTCATCTTAAATAAAAGGTGATTATCTTGTGTTGATAAATGACATTTAATATTTGTAGATCCAACATCGATTCCTAAATAATTCATTTTTTCTCCCTAATCTAAATTTACGATTGAAAATTGGATAATAGTTTATTATATTTGTAGTCTTACTATAGCATTCAATGATTGTATATGTCAACAAATGATTGTTATATTGAAATTTAATCTAATTCAATGTATAATACAATCATAATTAATCATTACTAATCATCAGGGGGTATTTTATGTTAATCGATGAAAGACATCAAAAAATATTGTTATTGGTAAACAAAGAAAAATATATCAGTGTTAAAAAGCTACTCAACAGCTTATACATTAGTGAGGCAACTATTCGTAGAGATTTAAGCTTTTTGGAACATAAAGGTCTACTTACAAGAACCCGTGGCGGAGCTATGACCATTGAGTCATCGACTAGTGAAAAATCCGCTTTGCTTCGTGAACAGTTACTAATTACAGAAAAACGTTTAATTGCTCAAAAGGCTTTACCTTTTTTTAAAGATGGACAATCATGTTTTATCGATCCTAGTACAACTGTTAGTCAGCTTATACCATTATTATCATCCTATAAAAATATAACAGTAATTTCTAATGGGGTTTCAAACGCTTTATTATTTTCCGCAATAAACCAACATGTAATTCTTCTTGGGGGTTATGTTTCAGCAAAAACCAATTCTACATTGGGTTCAAGTACGATTAATGAAATCGAAAACTTTCATTGTGATTTATTTGTTTTTTCTTGTTCCGCTTTATCTTTAGAAAATGGATTAACCGAAATCAACATGGAACAATCCATTGCAAAACAAAAAATGTTAAAACACTCAAATTTAAACATTTTACTTGCTGATCATACAAAATTTAATCAAACATTTACAGCAAGAACTTGTGGTTTAAATGAAATTGATGTCATTATAACTGATCAAAAACCAAGTCAATCTTATTTAAATTACTTTGAACAATATCATGTTAAATGTCTATATTAATATAAATACTCTATATTTATAAAAGATAAAGCACTTCTAAAATAAATATTATTTCAGCTGTGCTTTTTTTAATTTCTTCTTTTTTTAAATGTACTCAGGTCAACACACATTTTACTTACTTTAACGCATATTATTAAACAATATCTCGTAATCTTGCAAAAAGTCTATCATCATTGTTATCAAAATGTTTTTTAAATCTTTAATTATCAACATACAAATTAACAAAATTATAATGGTACATAGCATGATATTTTTTTTCATGGATATGTTATCCATGTTTTATTTCAATAAAAGATATTTTTTTTAATATGCCATTTATTTTATCATCTATAGTTTGTTTATAAATTTCATTGGTTTTTTTAATAATTATTGACATTTATTATATTACACATTAATAAAATATTTATACATATTTTTTGATACTTTATATATTTGCTCGCCTCCAACATAAAATAAGTTTTCCTTTGTATTTAAGATTATTATCACTGATCATTTTTTTAAATTCTTTAAATTTTTCTTTATTTGTCTTTTTTTCACTTTTTGCACCTTTAAGTGCCTTCTCTATGGTATCTATGAAAATACTTAATCTAACTTTTTTTCATTTAACAACATTAAATATTCTTTTATCATCATTTTTTTTATGTCTATATTAAATATTATTTGTTTAATGATTTCCAAATGTTTACTAATCTCTTTTAAAAATATAAACCTTTTTATAATTTAAAAGAAGTAACTTATAAGATTTTATTGTTGACAGATTAGCAGTTGTTATCAAAAGTTTTACTAATTTAAAATATTTTCTCATATAAAATAATAGAATTATTTATATTCAAAATCCTAAAAAATCTTATACTATAACTATTCATCCTTAATTATTATTTTCAAATACCTCTAAAAGATATGCTATATCTTAATGATACATGCTTTTATTACCCTATGCTTTTATATTTACATTAGTTGCTGCCTAAAGTTTAAAAAAAGTTGCTTGTTTAATAATTTAACAAAAAAAACCGCATTTTAAGAAAATAAAATTAACTATATAAATACCCTTCTCATTGTTGAAAATAATATCTTGTTTTTTTTGATAAATATTACTTCCTGCTTTATTTAGTTCCAAATAGCCGATCTCCAGCATCACCTAATCCAGGAACAATATATGCATCTGCATTTAATTTTTCATCTAAACTAATTAAATATATATCGATGTCTGGATATTTATTTAAAATTTTGTCAACTCCAACTTGAACACCGATGATTGAAAGCACAGTAATATCTTTTACCCCTTGTTCAATTAAAAGTTCAATTGCTTTTGATACACTTCCTCCTGTTGCTAGTAATGGATCTAATATAAAACATTTACTTTCTTTTATATTTTTAGGATACTTTGCATAATATGGTTGTGGAAGTAAAGTATCATGATCACGATACATACCTATATGTGCTATCTTAACACTTGGAATAAGATTTTGAATACCTTGTGTCATTCCAAGACCAGCTCTTAATATAGGAACGATAACAATATCTCTTGCTAATTCATATCCAACTGTTTTACTTATAGGGGTTTCAATTTCAATTGTATTTAATTCAAAATTTCTGCTTACCTCATAAACCATCAATGTACTAAGTTCTTCAACAACTTCTCTAAACATTTTTGTGCTACAATTTTTATCTCTAATAATACTCATTTTATGTTTCATTAAAGGATGTTTAAATACATGTAAACTCATTTTTATACCTTCTTTCATTATTAATATTTCAAATTTTTAATTTATATAATATAAGTATTATTATATAAATCATTGCATAAATAATCAAAAAATACTTTTATAAATAAGAAACAAAATTAAATTTATAATAGGCCGCTACAAACTTATAACCCAATATATTAATCATTGAAAAAGATACACTTTATGCAAAATCATAAGTGTATCTTTCAATCTAAAATTATTTTAATCTATCCTATCGTAGTCCCTGATTTTCCTTTGATTGCTAATGAAGCTTCTTCAAGTGAAGCAATAACAGCCTTTCCATTTGGATTATTTTCAACAAATTGAACTGCAGCTTCTATTTTTGGCTCCATACTACCTTTTCCAAATTCTCCAATTTTTATATAATATTTTGCATCTTTGATGCTAATATTTGATAATTGTTTTTCATTTGGTTTATTAAAGTTAATTGATACTTTAGGAACACCAGTTAAGATGATAAAAATATCAGCCTTAATTAATTCAGCTAATTTTGCACTACTAAAATCCTTATCAATTACAGCATTAAGACTGGTTAATCTATCTTTTTTAATAACTGGGATACCTCCGCCACCTGCTGCAATAACTATAATTCCAGATTTAATTAATGTTTTAATAACATCTTTTTCTATAATATCTATTGGTTTCGGACTGGGTACTACTTGTCTATATCCTCTTCCAGAATCTTCAACAAATATAGCATTTGATTCTTTTGAAAATTGATCAGCTTCTTCCTTTGAATAAAACCTTCCTATTGGTTTCGTAGGATTTCTAAATGCTTCATCTTTTTCATCTACGACTGTTTGTGTCACAATTGTAACAACATTTTTGTCTATATTTCTGTCAATTAATTCGTTAGCAATTGCATTTTGTAAATGATAGCCAATATATCCTTGACTCATTGATCCGCATTCGGGTAGTGGCATTAAAGGAATGGTTTTTTTAATCTCATGTGCATTTTCAAATGCACTTTGAATCATTCCCACTTGTGGTCCATTTCCATGAACAACAACTACTTGATGACCTTCTACAACTAAATCCACAATACTACTTGCAGCGTATTTAACTGATTCCAATTGTTCGCTTGGGTTATCTCCTAGTGCATTACCACCTAGTGCAACTAATATTTTCAATTATTTTTCTCCTTGTATACTTTTTGCAAAATCTTCTAATGCTTTTTCAAAACAAGCCATTGGTGGAGTAACTAATCCTGCACCAACTTGACCAACACCAGCTTTTTTATGAGCCATGCCAGTATTTATAATTGGTAAGATATTAGTTTCTACAACTTTTAAAATATCAATACCAAGAGCAGTTGGCATAAAATCAAGTGTGGGTAGAGTAAATACTTGATGTGATCCTGCAGTAATTTGATGCATTTCTTTTGAATAATCAAAAGCTTTTTGTACGCCACCGCCAACAAATTGAACAATTGCTGGGGCACCACCCATTGCAAACCCTCCAATACCACATGTTTCAGTAATGGAACTATCTCCAATATCTGGTGCTGCATCATCTTCTGTAAATCCAGGAAATAATAACCCTTTAACATAATTAGCAGGTGCTGTAAACCATTTATCACTATTATTTGCTAATTGAATGCCAAAATCTACACCATTTCTACTCATAGCAAGTACAACTGTTGAATTTTTAGTATTTCTTGCACTATCCAATGCAACTTTACAATAAGGCATTGATAAATTCAAGAAGTAATGTTCGTTATTTTTAATGAAGTTTATAGTTTGTTCCTTCATTTCATCGGAAAAATTGGTTTCAACAATATATCCAGCAACTTCTCTTAAAAACAATGCTGATGAAGCTTTACTTCTATTATGACAATCATCACCCATATGTAGTGCTTGTGTAATGATAGATTTGATGTCGATGCCTCCAGCAATTTCTACTGCTTGATTTAACACAGGCATTACAACTTTTTCCATCAATTTAAGACGTGTTAGAACTTCTTCACTGTTAGCACCATAACGAAGCACTTTACCAAGTCCTTCATTAATCGTACAGTAACTGTAATTGCCATGTGTTTCATTATATATTACATGTACGGGCATAGATGCAGAAATAATTCCTGCCATTGGTCCCACCGCATTATGATGATGTGCACTATCAAAAGTAATATTACCTGATTCAGCTAAATTTAAAGCTTCATCTTGATTTTTAGCTAAACCTTCATACATTAATGCACCAATAATTGCACCTTGCATTGGTCCACACATTTTATCAAATGTAATTGGTGGCCCCGAATGTAAAATCATGTGTGATGTCATTCCTGGAATCACTTTTATTGCTTGTTTAACCGCAACAAGTTTCGCCTCTGCTGCTTTAATCTTAGAAACCACTTCTTCATTTGCTTTGTTAATTAAATCCATATTTGGTCTGATTCGATTTAAAAGTGATAATAGTTTTAAATTCCCGCCAGCTGGTGGTCTCCATTCAAGATGAACATAATCAATATTTTGTACTTCATAATCTTTTATAAAACTTGGAGACCCTACATTAACTATTTTTAATTTTTCTTTAAACAATTTATTTACACTCATTTTGCACCTCCAACAATTGATGAAGCAATAATTGCTGCATGAGCATTAGTTTTAGCAACAATAACACCTTGATCTCTTAATAATTTTTCTGATTTTTCTAATCCTTGAAAATCTTTATTAGTTCCACAAACATAGGCAACAAAACTAATATGTCTTCCATCTTTTTCTGCAAGTTGTTTTGATTCTATAATTGTATCTATTGTTACACCAACTGGATCATCATGTGATCCTAGACCTAATTCAAAATCTAATAGAATAACTGATGTTTCAGGATTTTTTGCTTCTGATATGATGCGATCTAATCTAATCGTAGGTTCAATCATTGGATGAGGTTTACCTTGTGTAAACATATCATCTCCCAAATCAATTAAATTATTTCCTTGACTCTTCATTGGATTCTTCATCTTTTCATTTTCTTTTTTAGCAACATTGCTTGTAATACCATCTAAGCCACCTCTAAGAATACTAAGTGCTTCAGCAGCTAATGTTCCTCCACAAAATAATCCTTTAACTTTGGTTTGCGTTGGCTTTTTTAATTCTTTTTCTTTTTGAATACGAGTTTTTAACTCATTATCTAACTCCGTTAAATTAGGTGTTTTTTTACCAATAAGTTCTAATGCTTTTTGTCCGGCTTCAGTTAAGGTAGATACAAAATACACATTATCAATTTTTTGATCTATTTTAGTATCTAATAAGCATACAACTACTGGCTTTTTTACAGTTTCTAATTTATTAATAATTTTATCTAAAACGTTTTTATGAGGAGGTTTACTGATTACCACAATAAGTTTGGTTTCAGCATCTTCATTAAGTGCATCAATACCTTTTAACGTCATCTTTCCGCCGACAGCTTCTGATAAGTCACGTCCACCAACACCAATTGCTTGTGTAATGCCTCCACCAAATTTGTCAATAATAACTGTAACTTCTTGCAATCCTGTTCCGCTTGCTGCAACTAGTCCTATATTACCTTTAGAAACTTGATTTGCAAAACATAATCCTTTACCATTTATAATTGCTGTTCCGCAATCTGGTCCCATAACAAGTAAATCTTTTTTTAGTGCTAAATCTTTTAATGCTATTTCGTCCTCAATACTAACATTATCACTAAATAACATAACATGCATATCATTTTCTAATGCCTTGTATGCTTCATTAGCCGCATAAATCCCAGGAACACTAATAATTGCAAGATTGCTATCTTTAGCTTCTTTTGCTTGAGCAATTGTCTTATAAATTGTATTTGCACTTTCATGCTTTTTATTTTTGTTATTCAATTGTTCAATCACTTGATCTGCCCAATCGCTATTTTCTTCTTCCATTTCCACACCTAATAATAAATCATTAGGTGTAGCTTCATCAAACACTTGATTATACAAACCAACTGAATTCATCATTTCTTTATTCATATCTGTACCCATAAACATAACTAAATCATTAAGATTTAATGCTTTTTTAATAGCTATGGTTACACTCATAAGTGTTACAGAATCATAATATGTTTTTTTTAATACTTTAAAATCTTTCATTATCTTCATCGCCTGCTTTTATGCCATGCAAGAATCCTAGAAGCATGCCAACACCACTAGTATCGCCAATTTTCATCAATTCTATTGCATGTTCTATTTTATTTTCATTAAACAATTCTTCTATCATTTCCACATATATATATGGATATATTCTATCTTTTGTATCTTTAATATTTTGTGCACTTAATTTTGTTGTTTTTTCATCAACAAAATCTATAAGATTCTCAATCCATTCAATAGGATATCCAATTGTGTTTCGACCCATGATATAACCCACTAAAATATCATCTCCATAAGGCGTTAACCCTTGTCCGAGTCCTAAAATAAGTTGGGCATTTTCTAATATTGGTATTTTTAAAAATTGATTTACCCGATTTGTTACGATCTTTAATATTCTTGTATTATATTTTAAAAACATTTCTTCATGTACATTTTTATCAATTATTATTAATAATTGATTAATAGAATCATTAAGTTTTATTGTTTTAACATACGTAAAATCATAGGATTGATAATCTTTAATGGCAATATCATCTATCATTAATTGCATGTCTCCAATATATAGATTTTTATCTATAATATATATTAACTGATTAATCTTTAGGCCCAAAGAATTAAATATTATATTTTGACTAATGACCACATGATGTTTTCCCTCGGGAATTAAATCTCCTACGGTAATCAAGGTATTACATACACATATATGCACAGAATTTTTATGTATAGCATAAATATATGCTTGATGATCTTTAATCATATGAAGTATATCTCGATCAATAGATTTTACTTTTACTTCTTTATCCATAATATTAATCCTTAATAAATATTTATTTTAAATTTGGAAAAGCTTTGTTAATTGCTTCAATTAATTTAGTGGAATCAGTTACATTACCAAAAACACCACCTTGCATCTTTATAGATTTAATTGCAGCTAAATGATTACCATAATCAGTTGCTCCAGTTCCATCTTTCATTAAGATGCACCAATATCCATAATCATTTGCTTCTCTCATAATTGTATGAACACATACATCAGTTGTAATTCCTGAAATAATTAGATGTGTTACACCTAAATTTTTTAACAACATATGAATCGTTGAAGATCCAAATGCACCTTTACCTGCTTTGTCTACAACATGTTCTCCAGGTATTGGATAAACCATTTCATGAATATCCCAGTTTTCTTGTCCACGAACTAATAATCTACCTAGCCCGTTTTTTGGAATTTCTCCAATTCCAACACCGTTTCCAATAATTTTACTTCTTAATACTTTATTAAATGGTGCATCTGACAAATCAGGATCATGTCCTTCTCTAGTATGAACAACTTTGATATCTGTCTTTCTAATAACATCAAGAGCCTTTTTTATAGGTATTAAAGCCTGTGCTGTAAGAGATAAATCATATCCCATCACATCAACATATCCATTTTTACCACAAAAGTCTGTTTGCATATCAATTGATAAAAAAGCTGTTCTCGCTGAATCCATTTCAACATATGCTGTATCTCCAAAGTTTGGATTATCTTCAACTTCTAATTTAATAATTTTACCTATTGGATTACCATATAGCCATGTAGGAAACTTATATGTTTGAGTTTTAAGAAAAATTTGATAAGCTTCATCTACCTTTTTTAACAATTCATCTCTATTTTTTGAATAAAATGATTCATAACTTCTAATTTTTGACAATTGTTTGTTCCTTTCTATTATTTTTAAAAATAACTTGTTCTAATAAAACTGCAATTATAATTACAGTAATAACTGGGTTTTTAAATAATGTCCCCACTAATCTAGGCACTGATTGATAAAATGTTGCAGGTAGAACACTTAATCCAAAAGCAAGAAATATTGAAAAGCCTACGATAAATATTTCTCTTGTTTCAAATGTTTTACTTCCATGCCAATTTTTTGCACCTATACCAATCAAAGTTGATGCTACTCCTAATAAAACTGCACCAGCCACTGCATTCGGCATTGCTGCCATTAAGCCTCCAATATTTCCAAAAAAACTGAATATGATAAATGCAATACTGGCTATTATAATAAAGACTCTAGATGCAACACGAGTTAATAAAACAAAACCTAAATTTTCACCATAAGCCACGTGACTCGGTACGCCAAACATTGAAGGGATTACACCTTCAACTATACCAAAGATTGAAAAATATCTTTTTTCATCTTTGGGTGTTTGTGTTTGTCCAACAATACCTGAATAACCTTGGATATTACCATATAAATTAATGGCAGAAAAAATATTTACAATAATCATAATAATAATTAAATCAATTGGTGGAAATTCTACACCATAAGGAAATATTTTAGGAATAGTTATAACTGGCATACTCATTACTAATCCCCAATCAAATTGATTAGTCACTATAAATATTAAATAACCTAAGACAATTGTGATTAATACCGGTATCGTAGCTAAAAGACCCTTGCCTTTTATAGATAAATATCCACAAATTAATGCTAATAAAATGCCTACATAAAATCCCATTCCTATAGTTTGACCTGCAATTAAATTAATACCAACAGCACTAGTTGATAAGCCGACCATCATGATCATAGCACCTGACACTAAAGGTGTCCATACTTTACCTATTTTATTAAATACTCCTAAAAATCCTAAAATTGCAACTACAATTCCGGCAATAATATATGCATTAAAGGATTGTAAAGCATAGGCTTTCCCTCCAACAGCAAACGCCGCAACAATTGCCAACGATGGTATAATATTTGGTCCAGAAACCATTGATAGTTTATGTCCAACAGAAACTTGGACAAGAGTAGTCACACCAATCATAAAAACTACTCGAACCATATAAAATCCTAATTCTTCACTTGTAAGCTCTAAGCCTAATCCAACTATTGAATATCCCCATACAACAGGATAAAACATAATCATTATCCATTGAAGACTATAAATTATTAAATCTTTTTTATTTCTAGGTTTATCATTAACGTTATATATTAAATTGTTATTTTCCATAATATCACTTTTCTTCTATATATAAGAGTCCTTTATGACGGTCCACAACAAAGTTGTTTATTGATCATAGAAGACCCTTTATATTTTATATGGTTTAATTAATTTATTTTTTAATTATAAAAGTCCAACAATTATTGCGAAAACACCAACTAAACCTGCAGCACTTAATACGAATTTTAAGTTTCCTTGAATTACTTCAAATACTGAAACTTGGAATCCTTCACTTAATGCAGCAATATTAATTTGTACTGGACTAATTTGAGTACCTAAACCAGCTGAAATTGCGATTAATCCAAAAGCTAATGGAGATAATCCCGGAATCAAAGCAATTGTAGGTAAAAGTAACGTCAAAACACCTGCGCAAAATGCACCTGATGGAATTGCAATAATAAATGCTAGTACACATGCTAAGAAAGCAACAATCCATTTTGGAGCATCGGCAATTAAACCTGCCAATTCAGAAAATGTACCTAAATATGCAATCATATTAATGAATCCTAAGAAAATACCAACACCAAATAGAGTTGTTAAGATAAAGCGTGATCCTTCAATTAAATTTTTACTTACTTTTTCAGTACTTTCTTTACAAAAAATAACACATAATACAGCAGCAATAATTACATTTATAATTGGAACAAACACACTGTATGTGAATAATCCATTTAATTTATTACCAAAAATAACTAATAATAAGAATACAACAAAAGGAACTACCATTAGCCATATTTCTTTATTTGTTTTAGCTGTAAGTTCATCTTGAACTTTTTCACTAGTTCTTAATACATTATGTCTCTTGTGAACACCATAAAATGCTAGTGCAGCAGCCAATATGAAAACAATAATTGTAACAGGAAGCATCATATTAGCAAATGCTCCAACATCCATACCAGCAGCAGTTGAAGCTAAAGCTGTTTCAGTTGAAGCTGGTGAAGTTGTAAATGCAATTGCAGTTGCTATTGCCATACCTGCTACTACTTCTGGAATAAATCCTACAGCAGCAAACATTAATGGAGCAATAACCATTGTATTACCAGCACCCATACCAGCCATATAAGTAGCAAGTGCTTGAACAATTACAATTGCAGCAGCTAACCAAGCTAGTTTACCTTTTAATTTTCGATTTAAAATTTCAACTAGTGCTTTAATACTTCCAGAGCGAGCAATCATAACTGCGCCAGCAGCATAAATAACAGGAGCTAGATATTTAGAAAGCATATCTTTAATACCACCATTAACAATGAGATTTTCAAAATCTGATGGTTGCAAACCTGTTTCTAACTTCCCTGTGGCAACTAATATCCATGAAACGGCGACGGCAACGATTCCACCGACAATACCCGCAACAAGCATGTGTTGCTTTCTAATTAATAAATACAAAATAACAATTAACGGGATGAGCATTAAAATTAAATTCATTATTTTCTTTCCTTCCTTTTTTCAAAATTATGCTTTTTTCTTATTTTTTATTAATAATTACAGCGATAGGTCCACCGCCATCAGGTCCTTGATGCTCTGCACCACCAGAAACATAAACCATTGGATCACCTACAACTGATGCAATCATGCCACTTACAGCGGCGCGAGCATGTCTTGTATGGTTAATATCAGAATCTGTTAGCATTGCATTTCTTTTACCTCTAACTTTACCTGTAGAACTTGCTTCAGCTTTTGCTAAAACGTTGACAATATTTTTACATTGTTCTACTGTAGGTAACTTGTCCACATCCATCGAAGCACTAGATAGCGCATCAATAACTGCGTTTAAGTCAATTGCATCTTTCATAACACTATGACCAATTGCAAAATTTGAAGCTGAATCATATGAATTACCTAATAAGATAATTTCACAATTCATAATTTCTATACCAGCTGATGTAGATGCAACACTTGAATATAATGACCAATCATGACAAATAACATCATCGGTAACCTTATCTTTTTCTACTTCTCCCAATGCAATTGCAACGCCCAATGCTGAAGCTCCTCTAGAATAGCCCATAGATTTATAAGTGTCAGTAATTACAACATTTTTTCCTCTACTATAAGCATCTTGGATGCGATCAGATGTAAGAAGAGGACATTTAATCTGAACAAAGTGAACATCTTCCGAATTGTTCAATCCTGCATCTTTCATAAGTTTCTTAACAACTCTAGTTACTTCTTCCACCATAGTTACTGTACCGATTTCTTCTGGTAAAAAATTTCTAGTGTATCCTGATGAAGCAACTAAATATTTGCCATCTCTTTTTTTAGCTTCTACATCTGATTTGGTGAAAACGGTAACATGCGGAGACATTATACCTTCTGTACCACCTGACATTACAAAAGCAACTTTATGAAGAACTTCTTCTTCACTTAATTTAAGTTCTTTTGCTAAATACGTTTTAAATGCTACTGTAGCTAATGCTCTGGTAAAATCATTTACACAACCATTACCTTCAGTTTTTCCTAATACTGCAATAATATCTTTAGCAACAATTTGTTTTTCATCAATTAGATTTTTGAATTCTGTCAAATCATCTGGAGCAGACATAGGAATTTTAAATACATTTATTTTTTGCATATTAATAACCAACTCCTTTCAATAGTTAAGTTATATCTTACTCTTCCTTTTAAGTATATCAAAGCGTTTTCATTAAATATATGTAATTAAGTAACAACTTTAATACCATTTGTATGTCATTTTCATACAATCACTGTTATTTTTTATTTACTTTTTGATATAATAAAATAAAAAGGGTGTTTGCTATGATTAAATTAAGTCAACTTTTAGAAATAAATATACTTGAATCCTATGAAGTATTAACAGGGAAAACAAGTTTAGATCGATTAGTTTCAAGTGTTTCTGTTTTAGAAACCCCTGAATTTGAAAAATATGTGATTGAAAACTCCTTAATTTTAACTACCCTATATCCAATTAAAGATAATATAACTTTATTTACACAACTTCTTGATATATTAGATGAAAAAAATAGTTCTGGTATTATAGTTAAAATGCATAGATATATTACAGAAATACCTAAAGAAATAATTGATAAAGCTAATCTTATTAATTTCCCTATAATTACAATTGACTATGATGCTAATTTATCAACTATTTTTAATTCTATTTTAAGTGAAATACAAAGTAGTGAATATAATGAAAACCATTCATCTCCTTTTTATGCAAATTTTTTTAATCGCATTAGTGCAAAACCATCAACAGAAGCTCTTGTAGAAAGCGCTAAAGATATATCTGATTTAGAAGTTTTAATATATAATCCTACTTCTAAAACTCTTTATTACTCAAATGAAATAATAAAACTTTATTATGAAAAATTTTCTCATCCTGTTAATACACTTGTTAAAGACAAAAATTTCCTTTTATATGTAACAAATATTGAATATAATAATCAAACTATTTATCGTCTCGCTTTACTTACTACTGAAGAAAAACGATATTTATTGTATAACTATGCTGAAATTTATAAAATGCTTGCCATATTTGTTTTTCAGAAAAAAAATGAAAACTTCATGCGCCAAAATCAATTTTTATTGGGATTTGTCAGCAACATAACTTCAAACTATAATACCAATGAAGAACTTTTAGAAGTTTCTAAATTCTATAATTGGGATGTTAAATTCCCATTATTCTTAATGCTGTTTTCAATTAAAGGCAAACATAATTTACAACAATCAATTTATATAATTCAAGAATTAATATTAGAATTGCTAAAAACAACTTGTAAAACATCAAAATATATTGTTGTAGACGATTTAATCTTGTTTGTAATTAATACATCCTATGATTCAAATATTTTAGAACTTGTTGAAGAATTATATGATAAATTAATATTGGAAATTCCAGATACAAAAATTAAACTTGCTTATTCAAATCCCATTACACAGGCTCATGAAATTCCTAAAGTATTTGCAATTCTTTCAAAAACAGTCACCAATACTGATAAAAAAAATATAGATTTATCTGTTTTCAATGAAAACCATGTAAGACTTATTAATCTTTTAAAATCACTTAATTATCAAGAACTTAGTTCATTTTCTACAGCAATCATTGGACGATTACTAAGTTATGAAAAAAAAACAAATCTACCTTTAATCAATACAGCCTATAAATATATTCAATGTAGATTTTCTATAAAAAAAACAGCTGAAGCTCTATTCATTCATCCAAATTCACTAAGATATAGATTATCAGTCATAGAAAAACTAGGCTATAGAATAAACAATATTAAAAGCCACTTTTTTGATTTTTATCTTGCTTTATACGTTCAAATAAATTTACTAGAAGATTTAAATGATGACTAAGAAAAAAGGGTATTGTTATTAATGTGTACCCTTTTTTTTATTTAGTTATAAATTTGTTATTTTCAAAATACCCATAGATTGGTGAGACAGAAATGATTGCATCTCTTGGTGTTTTAGCATCAATAACTATTAAAAATTTTGAATTTTCAATATGGTAATCATAATGCATTAACTTCATTCCGTTTTTACTAATAGCATCAAATAAAACATTAAAATCTTGAGCAGAATCCATTTGAGCTCCGTGTGCTGCAATAAGTGCAGATTGCAAAGGTTTTGCATTTCCAAAACAATTAAACGGATCTCTGACATTATCAGACCCAATGGCCATATTAATGCCATGACCATATACTATATTTTTGATTGGAGCAATTCCTCTTCTTACATTCTTTTTGTCACCTTTTCCTTGCAAATGAAGATTTGTACTTGGAAGTGGAACAATATTTAATTCTACAGATTTTGCATCTTTTAAAATTTCATCTACAACTTCTTTATCATTGCTGGCTAATGAACAACAATGTGCAGCAGTAACTCTACCTTGGTACCCATAAATTTTCGTTAGATCAATAAGATCTTTTATTGTTAATGTATCAGGATCATCAGTTTCATCAATATGTGCATCTAAATCTACATCGTACTTTTTAGCCAGTTCCATTAATCTTTTTAAATGTAGTCTAGGATCTGAATCAAACGCTGGAATAGCCCCAAGAACATTAGCTCCTTCTTTTAGCGCTTGTTCTAAATATCTAAAGTTCTCTTCATTATCTAAAAAACCATCTTGAGGAAACGCAATACTTTCTATAATCATTTTGTTTTTATATTCATCTCTTAATTTATGAATCATTTTTAAACTTCTAAGTTTAATACCATCATCTATATCAATATTAGTTCTAAGAAACCGTGTGCCATTTTCATATGCCATATCTATAACTTTTTTCATACGATTATATATATCCGCGTCACTCATTGATGGCTTATATGTACTCATGATATTAATTGCCTCTTCTAGTGTTCCGCTTTGATTAATCACTTTATCTCCGATAAGTGCTTTATCTAAATGCATATGTGTATCTGCAAATCCTTTTAAAACCATTTTCCCTTCCAAATCAATAATATCAGTTTGTTTAAATGCATCTAAATCCTCATTTAATATTCTAACCTTATGTTGATCCAACAATAAATTTACAGTCTTCCCTTCATGAACTAAATACGCATTTTTTAATATAATCATTTTTTTCACCTCTTATACTTCCATTATAATCTATGTTTGTGTTTACTTCATTGTTTAATTTATACAATAATATACATTAAATGTTGTTTCATAATACCAATTACTAATAAATCCCCAAAAAATTATAAAAATAGATACCAAAGCTTTTAAAAGCCTATTCAGCATAGAAATAGCAACACTTATATTAATCATATAGATCAAGTGATTTAACATTTTATTAATTAAAAATCACACAGCTTAAAATCATAAATGATTTATATAAGAAATTATCTAACATCAAAATTATTTATATTTTTTCAATTGAGAACAATGATATTTACATGATAAATACCTTTACCTTAGGCATTTTTAAAAATTTAAATTTTTTTACAATTCCATTAAATTTGCAGCAACAATTTTTTATATTAAATAAAATTAATAATCTCTATAATAAATGATGATTTATCAACCTTAAATGATAAAAATTTTACTATACCTTTTAAAAATTTACTTTTCAACAATAAACGTTTTTTTAACCCTCATTATTTACTTTAAATTATGTGATGTATCAATTAATTTTAAAACTTGTTGACACCATCTTAAAATGTGATAAAATGAGCGTAGATAGGCAAAACCAAAGCTATTTGGTGACGCAAAGCTAAAGGACCTTTAAAAGGCAGCCAGTTGCAAATATGCAACGGCTTTTTTTATTAAAAGGGAAGGATGGGTATATGAATAGAAAAATAATTATTGTTGTTTTAATGTTATTATTATCTTTAAGTATAAAAACTACATATGCCTATTGGGCTTCCGAAGTCACTTCTAATGCTGCTGTAAACACATCTGATGTTTGTGTTGGAACATGGACAATAATAACAGCTCATTATAATTTTGAAGAATCCTCAATTTTACAAGATCTAATAGATGACGGATCATCAGTTGTTGTTGGTAGTTTTACTAATACAGGATCTTCTTTACAATCAAGTTATGGCGTCATATATATTCCAAATCCCTTAGAATCTTATACAATAAGTGTTCGTGCTCAATTACTATCCGCTACTGTCAATGGAGGGTTTGGTGTCTTATTTGATACATATGCCACTGACTCAACATCACAATCAGATAACGGCTGGATATTTCAATATGATCAAGGGTATTCTGCAGGAGAACTTATTATACGGCCTAGAATAAATGGTGCCGAACAAGCTCCAGTTTTACGATATAGTGTTTATTTTGATGCTAATGGAGAATTAAGTACAACCGGCACTAAAGATAGTACAAACGTTTGGTGGGAAAACGAACATACTGTAAAACTTGATGTAAGTGTCCTTAATGCTGAAACTGGCCAAAAAAGAGTTATGGTATATATTGATGATGAATATTTATTTTCATATGATTTTATCAGCACATTATTTGATTCAACTAGTTTAGATAATATAACTGGTTTTAGAACATGGCGTGAAAACACAGCATTTTATGAAATAACCATTGAAACAGAATAATGTAATAAAAAAATAATTAGTAAAAAATATAAAGCAGTATGCCCAATCGGTATACTGCTTTATTGTTAATTTTAAATCTCTTGCTAAAATTAAATAAAAACCCACATATAAAAACCCCTTTTTAAACCAAAGGATATTTATATTTTTAGTTATGATACTTTTTAATATTTAATTAAATATACATTATTTTAAAATAATGTGTCAATGCCATAAAAAATCCAAATTAATGCTACTATAATTATTAAAATAATTACAATAATATTAAATACTTTAGTTAATTTAAATTCTTTTGAACTATGTTTATTATCCATTATATTATTATTTTGTCTAATTAAAACTTCTTAGTTTGCAATAATTGTTTTTAATAATTCTCTATAATCCATATTATCAACAACTTCTTTTTCTTTTTTGTCTTCTGGCATAAATATTTTCACCTCGTCCTTGCTTGGTTTTGTTTCAACCACAATATCTTCATTATCAATATCTTCAAACTTTGAAACTTCTGAAACTTTATTTTTATCTACACTCTTAATAATAATTTCAATTAAATCTTCTTTTGTAATGTGCATTTTTGAATTCATATTGTTTTTTACTAATAAACCTTTTAACTCTCTAATACTAATATTATTAATTTTTTCACTTAACTCAGGAGTAAGTTCATGTTTTGCTTTCAAACCTTGTCTTAAGCGAGTTTGAAGGTCTTCTTTAATCCAATGACTTGGTGTTTCAATTCTATATTTTTCACCAATTTTTTTAATTTCTGTTGCCAAAGAAGTCTGATTAAAATGACTAACAGCTTTTTCTAAACGAATACCATCAAAACAATTTTCATCATCTAAAACTCTAGAACTAAAATATCGATTATAATCACACACACTCTTAATAACAACATTTTGTTTTTCTAATTTTTCTATATCATTAAAAATAGCATCTGCATTGTCTAGAGTTTGAATATAATTTGTTAGTTTTTTCCAAAATAATTCCAAATACTATTATACTCGCTTTATTATTTACTAGCTATTATTTATTATTAATAAAAAATATATAACATTCTGTCCTTTATTCATATATATCTTATTATACTTAACTAGCTCATAATAAAACTTATCATGAAAAAATTCATTTGAATCATTGTGATATAATATAGTCAATATTTAAATAATCAATTACAAAACATAAAACCTAGTGGTGGAAACTATGTCATTAATCGATAAACTAAAACAACGTCGTTCATACCGTGAATTTGAACCTGAAACCTTTGATATCCAAATCCTCATAGACGCTATAGATGCTACTAAATATGCGCCCAATGGAGCAAATAAACAACCTTGGACATTTTGTATAATTAAAGATCCAAAAATTAAAAAAGAAATTCGTGATGCAGCTGAAAAAATAGAAACAACATTTTATAAGAAAATATCCGAAGAATGGCAATCTGATTTAAATCATCTTATGGTCGATACAAATAAATCTTTTCTTGAAGAAGCGCCTTATTTAATTGTTATATTTAAACACCTTTATCAATATGATCAAAACAACAATATAACAAAAGTTTATTATCCAGATATATCCGTAGGCATTGCTACTGGTATGTTAATATCTATTTTAACAGATTTAGAATTAGACATTCTAACCTATACGCCTTCTCCAAATGCATTTTTAAGTGATATTTTAAAAAGACCAAAAAATGAAAAACCTTATCTTATTTTAGTTGTCGGTAAAGGATCAAAAAACTATAAACTACCAAATATTACTAAAAAAGAGACTAAGGATATTTTAAAAATTTATTAAATCAATTTCATAGATAGTTTTGTTTTCTACTTGTAGATCAAATAACAAAAGCTCATTAAATTTACTTTTAAATTTTTCTATTGAATATAATATTGCTTCATAATTAACATATTCAATTACAATATTCTAAAATACTTTTTATTTAAAAAATAAGCCCATCTTACTTAAAGATGGGCTTATCATTTAATTTCAGTTATTCATTTGTTTTATTTGCTTCATATGCAAGTGCATATTTTGTTTTGTTTGCTTTACTCACAACACGCAAACGACCTTTAATTGGCATTGTCTGAAGTGTTTGAAAAACTAGTTCGCCTTTTTTATTAAGTATTTCAACAAATGTTGATATATCTAAGAGTGTGATAACACCAATATCTTTTGCTGTTAACCCAGGAATTGCACAAATGGTACCTACAATATCCGATGCTCTCATTTTAGTCTTTTTTCCTGCATTGATATGAATCTTCATAATTTCTTCTTTAAACTCAAAACCCTTACCCATCTTAATAACTACATCTGATGTTTGTCTATCTTGAAACACTTTAATTGCTTGATTGATGACTTCTTTAGTTGGTTTTTCAAGTAAATTAATATCTTGATTTGTATAAGTTTTAATTTGATCTAAAAAATTAGATTCTCTATTTGAAATAAAAGATATTGCAAGACCTTCTTTTCCAGCTCTAGCACTTCTTCCAATCCGATGCACATAACTTTCTGCATGATAAGGTATATCATAATTAACAATCAATGAGACAGCATCTATATCTAAACCCCTTGCAGCAACATCTGTAGCAACTAAATATCTAAACATGCCATGCTTAAAATCATTCATAACTTTTACTCTATCTTTTTGTTCCATGTCACCATGAATCTTTTGCACTAAATATGCTTTTTCATTCATCATGTCATAGACTTCATCAACTGGTTGTTTTGTATTACAAAAGATCATTGCACTATTAGGATTTTGAGTTATTAAAACATCATCTATAAGTTTCAATTTATCTTTTTGTTCAACTTCATAATAGTATTGTGTAAGTTTATTTTCCGTTAGTTCATTATCTTCAATAACAATAAGTTCCGGATTATTCATATATAGATTAGATAATTTTTCTATATCTGTTGGCATCGTTGCTGAAAGAAGGACAGTTAATCGATGACGCGGTAAAAAATGAATGATTCGTTCTACTTCATCAATAAACCCCATTCGTAATAGTTCATCAGCTTCATCAATGACTAAAGCTGATATATGGCTTAAATCAACGGTTTTATTAGTTATGTGATCAATTAATCTGCCTGGTGTTGAAACAATGACATGTGTTCTTTGTTTGAGTTGTTTGGCTTGGCTTTCATATGAAGATTTACCATAAACAGCTTCAACTTTAATTCTTGAAAATCTTCCAATATTAAACATATCTTCTTTAATTTGAATTGCTAATTCTCTTGTTGGTGTTAAAACTAAAACTTGAGGTTCTCGTTTATCCCATTCGATATTTTGAATAATGGGTATTGAAAAAGCTGCCGTTTTCCCACTTCCGGTCTTCGATTTAATGACTAGATCCTTATGGTTTAGCAAAGCAGGTATAACAAGTGATTGAATCGGTGTGGGAACATTATAATTAAGTACATCAAGTGATTTATATAAATTAGGATTTAAGTTAAAATCTTTAAATGAATTTGACATGGTGTTGCCTCTTTTCGGTATCATCCATTAAAAATATTTAAACAATTGTATTTTACATCCTTTTAAATGCTTTATATAACTTGTATTTACTTCTA
>Ga0172378_10000728_pt1 | contig 29405 bp, 26 predicted proteins | sample GrowelOW332metaG_FD_119755 | JGI IMG/M metagenome (GOLD analysis project Ga0172378, IMG submission 119755) | Groundwater microbial communities from an aquifer near a municipal landfill in Southern Ontario, Canada - Pumphouse #3_1 metaG | ecosystem: Environmental > Aquatic > Deep subsurface >...
AAATATGGTGGTAATGCCATGCTAAATGATGATATTAAAAATAAGGTTTTGCAAGACATAGTTTTTTTGCGATGTGCGGGTATGCGTCCTATAGTTGTTCATGGTGGAGGACCGGAAATAACTTCAATATTGCAAAAAGCTGGTAAAAAAACGCAATTTGTTAGCGGCTTGCGTGTAACGGATGCTGAAAGTGTTGGGCTGGCAGAGATGGCGCTAGTAGGAAAAATTAATACGGACCTAGTGGCCCGTCTTAACCTTTTGGGTGGCAGAGCAGTGGGACTTAATGGCAAGGATGCCAACTTGATTCAAGCTAAAAAACACTTGGCTGATGTATATGAAAATGGTGAAGTTAATTTAGTTGATATTGGATATGTTGGTAATGTTGAATGTATTAATACAGAGCTTATTAATGTTTTGTTAGATAATGATTATATTCCGGTTATAGCGCCTACAGGGGTAGGTTCTAATGGTGAAACTTATAATATTAATGCCGATAGCGTTGCCGGCGAGATTGCCGGTGCTTTGAGAGCGGAGAAACTTTTAGTTCTAACGGATGTTAAAGGTATTTATTCTGATTATCGGGTAGAAACTTCTTTTATTTCCACTTTAACTTTTGAGAAAGCCCAAGAGCTTATAGTCCGAGGAAATATTGACGGCGGTATGATACCTAAAGTAAAGGCTTGTATAACGGCATTGAGTGGCGGAGCCAAGAAAACACATATTATTGATGGGCGTGAAGCGCATTCTATACTTATGGAAATTTTCTCTGATGATGGCGTAGGTACAGAGGTTGTAAAACAATAACCTATACTATTTTTTGCTATATCATATATTAAAAATTGAATTTATATTGTTATCTGAGGGGGTATAATATTGAATACTAAAGAAATTATTGAACAAACGGATAAATACTATTTGCCCGTTTTTGGCAGAAACCAAATTGCATTAGACCATGGCAAAGGCTGCAAGCTATATGACGCTGAAGGTAGAGAATACACAGATTTTTTGGCGGGTATTGCTGTTAATGGGTTAGGACATGCCCATCCGGCTATAGTTAAAGCTATTAGCGAGCAGGCTGGCAAAATCATTCACAGTTCTAATTTATATTACACAGAAATTCAGGCTAAAGCGATTAAGGTTATTAGTGAAGTCACCGGTTTTGACCGTGTATTTCTGTGCAATAGTGGTGCCGAAGCTAATGAAGGGGCTTTAAAACTGTCACGCAAATATGGCGTAGCTAAAGATATAAATAAGTTTAGAATTATTTCAGCGGTACATTCTTTTCATGGCAGGACTATGGCAACACTTACGGCAACAGGTCAAGACCATTATCATGAAGGCTTAAATCCCTTGCCTATTGGCTATGAATATGTACCTTATGGTGATATTGCGGCCTTAGAAGAAATTATGGATGAGAATGTTTGCGGTATTTTATTGGAACCAATTCAAGGAGAAGGTGGAGTTAACGTTCCGAGCAATGAATATTTGTTGCGGGCTCGGGCTCTTTGCGATAAATATGACGCGTTGTTAATTTTTGACGAAATTCAATCAGGGATTTGTCGTACAGGTCAATGGTTTGCTTGGGAATATAGTGGCGCACGTCCGGATGTTATGACAATGGCTAAGGCTATGGGGGGAGGCTTTCCCATGGGCGCGTTTGTCACTACAGAGCGGTTGGCACATGTATTTGCCCCCGGTGACCATGGTAGTACTTTTGGCGGCAATCCACTTTCTTGCGCAGCAGCATATGCTTCCTTAACTACCATGAGAGAAATGAAATTGGAACAAGTAGCAGCAAAAACTGGAGCTTATTTTAAAATGCAATTAGAAGCATTGCAAAAACAATTTCCGGACAAAATTCTAGAGGTGCGTGGCAGGGGACTCATTTTGGGTATGGAGCTTTCCAAGCCTGGTGCGCCGGTGGTAAAGGGCTGCTTAGAACGTGGCATGATTATTAATTGTACAGCAAGTACAGTGCTTCGGTTTGTACCACCGCTAATTATTAGTGAAAAAGAAATAGACGAGCTGATGCTTGTATTAAAAGAAGTTTTGGAAGAATTCTAAAATAAAGAAAGGAACTTAGCATGGGACTAAAAAGTAAAGATCTAATATCTATTCATGATTTGTCAGTTGGAGAAGTTGCTACTATTTTAGATGTAACAACGAAGTTGAAGCGAAAACAAAAAAATGGTGAGCCACATGAATATTTGCGGGGAAAGACTTTGGCTATGATTTTTTCTAAAGCATCAACAAGAACCAGGGTTTCCTTTGAGACAGGTTTTCATCAGTTAGGAGGACATCCTATATATATGGATTCTTCAACTTCCCAAGTCGGCCGTGGAGAGCCTGTAAGAGATACAGCAAGAGTATTATCTCGGTTTGTTGATGGTATTATGATTAGGACTTTTTCGCATGATTCCGTAATAGAACTTGCAAAATACGCACAGGTTCCTGTTATTAATGGTTTAACAGATCTTTTGCACCCCTGCCAGGCATTAACGGACCTTTTTACTATTCAAGAATATAAGGAAATTTTGAAGGGAAGAAAATTGGTTTATGTAGGCGATGGCAATAATATGGCTCATTCTCTGATGTTTGCAGCTGCTAAAGTTGGTATGAACATGGTTTGTGCTTCTCCTGAAGGGTATCAACCCAATCCTGATGTTTTAAAGCAGGCACAGGAAGATGCCATAGAAACCGGATGCACCATTACAGTTGAGGAAGATTTATTTAAGGCAGCTAAGGGCGCAGATGTTCTCTATACGGATGTTTGGACTTCCATGGGTGAAGAGGCGCAGAAAGATGCGCGGCAAAAAGCTTTGGGAGCGTACCAAATCAACAAAGAGCTCTTGGCAGTAGCAAGACCTGACGCCATGGTTCTACATTGTTTGCCGGCTCACAGGGGTGAAGAAATTACCGAGGATGTGCTTGAAGGCAAGCAGTCCGCTGTTTTTGATCAGGCCGAAAATAGGCTGCATGTACAAAAGGCAATTATGGCGCTCTTAATGAGTGACAAAATATTGTAATAGCTTAAAGTGGATATAATTTAAGTAAAAATTTTATTTAATATAAATATTTATTTGTTACACAAAAAACAGGAGGTTGTAATTTATGAAAAAAGAAGATATTAAGAAAGTTGTTTTAGCGTATTCAGGGGGACTTGACACTTCGGTAATCATTCCTTGGTTAAAAGAAAATTATAATAATTGTGAAGTTATTGCTGTTACCGCAGATTTAGGACAGGGTGATGAATTAAATCCCGTTCATGATAAGGCTATTAAATCAGGGGCTAGTAAATGTTATATACTGGATTTAAAAGAGGAATTCATTTCTGACTATGTTTGGCCAACTGTTAAAGCAGGGGCTGTTTATGAAAAGAAATATCTCTTGGGTACTTCTTTTGCCCGCCCGTTAATTGCCAAAAAAATGGTGGAAATTGCTCTTGAAGAAGGTGCCGATGCCGTTGCTCATGGTGCAACCGGTAAAGGTAATGATCAAGTTCGTTTTGAGCTTTCCGTGCATGCTTTGGCGCCACAATTATCAGTGATTGTTCCTTGGCGTGAATGGGATATCCGTTCTCGTGAAGATGCTATTGATTATGCCGCGGCGCATAATATTCCTGTACCTGTAACAAAAAAACGTGATTATAGCATGGATCGTAACATGTGGCATTTATCTCATGAGGGTTCTGATTTAGAAAATCCTTGGAATGCGCCAAAAGATGATTTGTTTATTGTGACTAATACCCCAGAAAAGGCACCTGACAAAGTTGAATATGTAGAATTGGAATTTGAAGAGGGAGTCCCGGTAGCAGTTAATGGTAAGAAACTTTCTCCTGCTAAAGTTGTTGAAACTTTGAACGAAATTGGCATTCGTAATGGCATAGGCATTTGTGATATGGTAGAAAACCGTTTAGTGGGAATGAAGAGCCGTGGCATTTATGAAACTCCGGGTGGTACCATTATTTATTATGCTCACAATGAATTGGAAAATTTATGTTTAGATAGAGCAACAAGTCATTATAAAGAATTAATTGGTGTGCAGTATGCAGAGTTAGTATATAACGGCATGTGGTTCTCTCCTTTGCGCGAGGCATTGCAGGCATTTGTTGACGAAACGCAAAAAACTGTAACAGGTACTATACGTCTTAAACTTTATAAAGGTAATGTAATGAGTGCCGGAGCAAAATCACCATATTCTTTGTATAGTCAAGAGTATGTAACCTTTGGCGCGGATGAAGTTTATAATCAAGCTGATGCTACCGGTTTCATAACATTATTTGGTTTGCCTTTGACTGTACGCGCTATGATGAAACAAGGAATGTTAAAATAATGGCAAAGCTTTGGGGAGGTAGATTTAATAAAAACACAAATGAATTGGTGGATGCATTTAACGCATCCATCAATTTTGATAAGCGCTTATATCATGAGGATATTAGAGGAAGCATTGCTCACGCTAACATGCTTGCCCAAACGGGTATTATTCCTGATGAGGATGGTAAAAAAATTGTTCAGGGGTTAAAACAAATTCTAGCGGATATTGAAGAAGGAAAATTCGAATTCGAGGTTTCCTTAGAAGACATCCATATGAATATTGAATCACGTTTAACTGATGCCATCGGTAGTGCGGGGGCTAGACTACATACAGCTCGCAGTAGAAATGATCAAGTGGCTTTGGACATGCATATGTACATGAAACGCGAAGTTACAGAAATTGGCGAGCTCTTATTGGCATTTGAGGAAGCGCTGTTAGTTGTAGCAAAGCAAAATGAAAAAACATTAATGCCTGGTTATACTCATTTGCAAAGAGCACAGCCTATTACTTTTGCTCACCATATGTTAGCGTATTTTAATATGCTGCAAAGAGATTTTCGACGTTTATTAGGTGTTTGGGAGGGGGCTGATTTGATGCCCTTAGGTGCAGGCGCAATTGCCGGTACGACTTTCCCTATTGATAGATTTCAGGTTGCCAAGGAGCTTAGTTTTGGCGAAGTTTACGCAAATAGTATGGATGCGGTAAGTGATAGGGATTATATTATAGAATTTTTGTCCTTTGCGTCTATTTTAATGATGCATATGTCACGAATTAGCGAAGAAATATGTCTATGGTCTAGTACCGAGTTCGGCTTTGTTGAACTAGATGATGCTTTTGCTACAGGTTCGTCCATGATGCCACAAAAAAAGAATCCGGATATTTCGGAATTGGTAAGAGGGAAAACAGGCCGTGTTTATGGACATTTACAAGCTATGCTGGTGACTTTAAAAGGCTTGCCTTTAACCTATAATAAAGATTTACAAGAGGATAAAGAAGGCTTTTTTGATACCATAGATACTATAAAGTTCTCTTTAGCAGTTTATCGAGATATGTTGTTAACTATGCAAGTTAATAAAGAGCGCATGGCTGAGGCTGTGCATAAAGATTTTTCTAATGCCACAGATTTGGCTGATTATTTAGTCCGCAAGGGGTTACCTTTCCGCCAGGCTCATGAAGTTGTGGGCAAATGCGTTGCCTATGCTATTGAGCAGGGTAAGTTTTTACCGGATATTTCTTTAGTAGAGTACAAAGAATATTCTAATTTATTTGAGCAAGATTTGCTGGAAGTACTGAAGCCGGAAAATTGTGTGGCTGCGCGAACTTCTTATGGCGGTCCGGCCTTTAGCGAAAATGCTAAACAAATTATTAAAGGTAAGGAATTGTTACTAGAACAACAAAAAAAGCTAGAGAATTTAATTAGCAAAATATAAGTAAAGTTGAAAACCGGTTCTATTGAACCGGTTTTTGTTTTGGCACAAACTTTATGTGAAAAATAGTGACAAGAGCTGCAAAACTTTTGTATAATATAATTTAGATATAAAAGGTGGAGGGTGATGTTCTTGTTGACACAAATGCAGGGTGTCCTTTATACAGTAAGCATATTGGACCTTTTAGATATACTGGTTGTAGCATATTTTTTGAATAAACTTTATCAAATGCTAAAAAATACAAGAGCCGCAGCCCTGGTAAAAGGGTTATTGGTTTTATTCGCGGCGACCTTGGTTAGTAAGTGGTTAAATTTATACGTTATCAATTGGTTATTAGAAAAAAGCATGACAGTTGTTATGGTAGCATTGCCGGTAGTTTTTCAACCTGAGCTGCGTCGGGCCTTAGAGCAAATTGGCCGTGGCAAACTTTTTCGTAAGAGTACTGTTTTAAATGAACTGCAAGTTGAAGATATGTTGGAAGCGGTAGCAACGGCGGCAGATGATATGTCCCGTCACAAAATAGGAGCTCTTATAGTTTTTGAGAGAGAAACGGGGCTTACTGACTATATTGAAACAGGTATTCAAATAGATGGCATGATTACTACGCAGTTATTTGAGAATATTTTCATTCCTAACACACCGCTGCATGATGGAGCAGTTATTATTAGAGGGGATCGGATTTTAGCAGCCGGCTGCCTGCTGCCCTTGACTGAAGCCCGTAATCTTAGTCAAGAACTTGGTACTAGACATCGTGCGGCCATTGGTCTTAGCGAGCAGTCAGATGCCTTGGTTTTAGTTGTTAGTGAAGAGACCGGAACCATTTCCTTGGCACGCAGTGGAAGTTTGCAACGTTATTTAACTCATCAAGACATTAAGACCCTTTTGCGTCCTACTATGAGCAAGCCTATGCTCAACTGGAAGGATAGTATCCTACTTAAGCTTAAAGGAGTCAATAAGAGCGAAGAGGTTAAAGGGGAGGACAAAAAGAATGTCAAATAATAATGGTAAGGGAAATTCCTGGACCGTGCGTATTATGGCTCTTTTGGTTGCTTGCACTTTGTGGTTATATGTTATGAACGAGCAAAATCCTTTTACAACTCGTACTTTTGTTGTACCCTTAACCAAAGAAAATTTGGTTACTGACATGGTAGTTAATGACTTGCCAAAGGATGTAAAAGTAAAAGTGAGTGGTCCGCGGTCTCAAATAGCGGCTATATCGGAGAATGCGTTACAAGCCTATGTGAATTTTAAAGGAGCTAGCAAAGGTCTTGGTTCATATAATGTACAAGCTAAAAGTCCTGTGGGGGAAATAATTGAAATAAATCCTAAAATATTGCAATTGACGCTGGATACTTTGGGCGAAAGAGTGCTAGAAATAGAACCGCGAATTGTTGGGGTGCCAAATTCTGGGGTTACAGTGGGCAAAATGGATTTATATCCAACGAAAGTTACCGTAAAGGGCGCTAGTAGTCTTATTGCTGAAGTTGGAAAAGTAGTGGTTTTAGTTGACATTAGCAATAAAGATAAAAACTTTGATGATGATGCAGCCGTAGTGGCTATAAACAAAGATGGCAGAGAAATGTATGATATAAAGGTGGAACCCTCAAAAGTTAATGTTTCTGTAGAAGTTTTAAAACAATTGGCAACTAAAGAGTTCCCTATTGTGGCTGATTTGTCCGGTAATTTACCGGAGGGTTTGAAAATTGATAAGATAACGGTTACTCCTGAGATGGTAAAGTTGACCGCTGAACCACATTTATTAAGTAAATTGGGCGTAATAAAAACGGCTCCGGTGGTTTTGGATAAGCTGACAAAAAGTGTTGAATTGAAAATGCCATTAAACATTCCGGATAAAGTTTTGGCGGAAACACATAATGTAATAGTAGAAATTAAATTGAAAAAAGCGGAGTGAGATATGCTATTAAAACTAAATAATTTGCGGGTTGGATTAACGAACGAACATAGTTTAGAAGAAATAGTGGCACATAAATTTAATATTAGTAAAGAAAATATTTTAGCAGTAAAAGTTTTGCGGCGTGCAGTTGACGCTCGTCGCAAAAATAATATTTGTTTGGTTTTTCACTTACAGCTAAATTTGGTCGTAAGTGGTAGAAAAGCCGATATTATTTTGCAAGATAAAGACATTACAAAATGGGAAGAACAAGCACTTAATAAAATTGAATTTGGTAAAGAAGAGCTGCTGAATCGCCCGGTAATAATTGGCGCAGGTCCAGCGGGGCTATTTGCTGCCTTAGAACTGGCAAGGCATGGCTATAAGCCATTGGTGCTAGAGCGTGGTAAAAAATTAGCTGAGCGTGTAGAGGATGTAGAAACCTTTTGGCGTACTGGTAAATTGAATTCTATTAGTAATGTGCAATTTGGTGTGGGCGGAGCCGGCACTTTTTCTGACGGTAAACTAACTACGAGAGTAAACGATCCTATTATGAGTCACATACTTAAAACCTTTGTAGAAGCTGGGGCACCTGAGGAAATTATTTATGAGCAAAAACCCCATGTTGGTACGGATAAATTACGCTTTATGGTAAGTAATTTGGTTAAACAAATTGTTGAATATGGCGGTGAAATAGAAACTGAAAAGCAAGTAAAGTCTTTAATTGTTACAGAAGGTAAGATAGCCGGGGTGGAACTTAGTAATGGTGATAAAATCAAAACAAACGTAGTGATTTTAGCTATTGGCCATAGTGCCAGAGATACTTATAAAACCTTATTTGAACAAGGTGTAGCTATGGAAGCGAAAGCCTTTGCTATAGGAGTGCGGGTTGAACACGAACAACAGGTAATTGACAAAGCACAGTACGGAGAATTTGCGGGGCATGTTAAATTGGGCGCTGCCGACTATGCCTTGGTTTATCATGAACCCATACTTGGTCGCACGGCTTATTCATTTTGTATGTGTCCGGGAGGACGGGTTGTTGCTGCAACGTCAGAAATTGGTGGCGTAGTTACCAACGGTATGAGCATGCATGACCGTGATTCCGGCATAGCCAATAGTGCTTTGGTGGTCAATGTTGAACCTAAGGATTTTGGGGTTGGTCCGTTAGCGGGTATCGAATTTCAAAGACGTTACGAGCAGTTGGCTTATGAAGCCGGCGGCGAGACGTATAAGGCACCGGCACAAAGTATTAAAAGCTTTTTAGAAAACACCGAACCTACGTTAAAAGCTGGGTTTGTTTCTACCTATACACCCGGACTAGTGCCATTTGCGTTAGATAAAATTTTACCTGATTATGTAACAAGTACTTTACGTGCCGGTATTAAAGTTTTTGATAGGCGCATAAAAGGTTTTGGTGTTGATGGTATTTTAATAGGGGTAGAAACACGTACATCAGCCCCGGTTAGAATCTTGCGTGGCGACGACGGAAAATCTTTGACTCATTTGGGACTATATCCTACGGGCGAGGGTGCCGGTTATGCGGGTGGCATTATGAGCGCGGCAGTAGATGGTTACTATCAAGCAATAAATATAATGAAAAAATATAAAAAGAACTAGAAGGATTTATAAGGTGGCAGAATATAACAGTTAATTGAAAATTAAGTTCAAACGAGTATTCTAGGTGGTGTATCGTGAAAAATTTGCGGTCTAAGGGAATAAGTATGATTGTATTAGGGGCGTCCCTTTGGGGTGCTTCAGGGACTGCAGTTCAGTACTTGTTTGAACAAAAGCATCTTTCTCCGGAATGGCTTCTTATGGCCCGGATGCTGTTAGCGGGAATTATACTTCTTACTTATGATAAATGTTCTAAACAAGATATTTGGGCTATTTGGCGGCACCCGACACATAGATATAAAATAATAATTTATGCCCTTTTAGGAATGTTTATGACACAGTATAGTTTCTTTTTAGCTATAAAGAATGGCAATGCAGCCACAGCCACTGTTTTACAGTATCTTATGCCGGTGATAATTTTAATCTATTCGTTGTTTCATACAAAACGTTTGCCTGGCAGGGTAGAAGTTGTCTCTGTAGGTTTGGCAATGCTGGGAACATATTTACTTGTTACTAAGGGTAACTGGGACACATTAGCTATTTCGCCACAAACTTTATTTTGGGGAATAATGTCCGCTTTTGCAATGACTTTTTACACGTTATATCCCGGAGAGATGCTGAAAAGTTATTCTTCAACCTTGGTTATTGGCTGGAGTATGTTCTTGGGGGGCTGTTTTATATGTGTTGTTTTTCACCCCTGGCCCTTTGTGGGTATTATGGATTTAAGCACAATTTTGGGGATGTTAGTGCTTATTTTATTTGGTACCGTAATCGCCTTTTATTGTTACCTGGATAGTACCAAATATATAAGTCACTCTGAAGTAGGAGCGCTAGCTTCTTTGGAACCATTATCCTCAGTAATTTTGGCAGTGGTTTTGTTACATATAGATTTTGGTATAGTAGAAACTATAGGAGTTGCTTGCATTATTTCTATGGTATTTTTATTAGCTAGGCAAAAATAACCCTGACTCAAAAGAGTCAGGGTTATTTTAATGAAAAGTAATGGTTTTTACCGCACTTTTTATAAAGCTTCTATTTCTTTAATTAAAGCTTTAACTTGTGCTTCGTCAGTGGCCCAGCTAGTGCATATTCTAACTGCAGTAGTATTTTCATCAATTATTTCCCAAGGAGCCAATACATATTTTTCGCTAAGTTTTTTAAACATAGTATTATTTAATATGGGAAATTGTTGATTAGTGTGGGAATTAGTAACAACAGGCAGGCCTTTTTCTTCAATGGCCTTTTTTATTTGCATTGCCATATCAATACCGTGGCGGCAGATTTTTTCGTAGAGATTATCAGTAAATAAAGTTTCAAATTGAATACCTAAAAGTCTCCCTTTAGCTAAAACAGCTCCGCTTTGCTTACTTATGGAAAAGAAGTCTTCTTTTAATAATGGATTGATAACCACAACGGCTTCACCAAAAAGAGCACCGCACTTAGTTCCACCAATATAGAAGACGTCGCATAGATTGGTAATATCAAAAAGACTTAAATCATTATTGTAAGCGGTTAGGCCATAACCCATGCGGGCACCATCTATGAAAAGGTACAAATTGTATTTTTTACATATGGTATGTAAATCGGTTAACTCTTGTTTATTATACAGGGAGCCAATTTCTGTAGGCTGGGAAATATAAACCATTTTAGGCTGTACCCAATGTTCACAACTAGGGTCATTTTTATATTTTAGAAAATGTTGTTCTACATCGGCGGCCGCAAGTTTACCGTCGTTGCCGGGGAGGGACAATACTTTATGTCCTGTGCGTTCTATAGCGCCGGCTTCGTGTGTATTGATATGGCTGGGAACTGTGCAAAATACACCTTGATGTGGGCGTAGGGATGCACAAATAATAGTTAAATTAGTTTGCGTTCCACCTACTAAGAGGTGAACATCAATATCTGTTCTTCCGCAGGCTTGTTTAATAAGCAGCTTAGCATTTTCACTATGGGGGTCAGAGCCATAACCGGAAGTTTGTTCTAGATTCGTTGAAACCATCCTTTCTATAATTTTAGGATGTGCGCCTTCGCTGTAATCATTGATAAAATAATACAAATTAACCACTCATTTCTATTTTAAATATAAGTTATGCTATAATTATCGATAATTATAGCATAAAAAGCAAAAAAAATATAAGGTATTAGCTAAAAAGCTGATGCCTTATATTTTTGTTTGAAAGCGATAACCTACTCCACGGACAGTTTCTATGGCTCCGGCGATTTCTGGAGCAGACTCTAATTTAAAACGCAGATGTCTTATATGAACATCTACAGTTCTGGTATCTCCATAATACTCATAGCCCCAAATGTTTTCTAACAATTTTTCTCTGCTGAAGGCTTGATTGGGATTTTGTACCAATAAACACAATAGCTCAAATTCTTTGAGTGTTAACTCTAATTTTTTGTCAGACAAATAGGCGGCGTAATTGGTTAGATTAATGGATAAATTGCCTATAGATATTTTTTTCGGACTATTGTCAGGAATAACGCTCCTGCGGAGGACGGCCTTAATACGTGCCATAAGCTCACGGGGTCCAAAAGGTTTGGTCATATAATCGTCAGCGCCTAATTCAAGACCAATTACTCGATCTACTTCTTCACTTTTGGCCGTTAACATAATTATGGGGATTGAGGAGGTAGAAGGCTTCCCCTTCAATTGGCGGCAGACATCCAAACCATCTATAACCGGCAACATTAAATCTAAAATTACTAAATCAGGCTTGCTGATTGCAATTTGGTCTAGAGCTTCTTTGCCGTTGGAGGCCACCTCTACCGCGTAACCGGCTTTTTCCAGGTTGAAGTGTACAAGAGTTCGAATATTTTCTTCATCATCTACAACAAGAACTTTAGGAATAGTAATCACCACCCAAAAAAAATTATGAACATAAAAATATTATTTACTAAAGACGGTTTATTGTCCTTAAATGTATTGTAGCGTTTAAATGCTGTAAAAACAACATGAATAGAAATAATTAACATAGAATTAACAATACCATAATATTATCTTAACTTTAGTTTGGTATATTTTTACCAGTATGAAGGAGGAAATATGGAAAATGTTATTGAGGTAAAAAATTTATGCCTGTATTACGGCGAGCACCAAGCTTTAAAAAATATTAACATGCATATACCTAAAAATAAAGTGACGGCTTTCATTGGACCTTCAGGGTGTGGGAAATCAACTTTCCTTAGAACATTAAATCGAATGAATGATTTAATAGAATGCGTCACGATTACAGGAAATGTACAGGTGGATGGAAAAGATATTTATCAGCCTAAGACGGATGTAGTTGCGTTACGTAAGAAAGTAGGAATGGTATTTCAACGTCCTAACCCCTTTCAAATGAGTATTTACGACAACATTGCTTACGGTCCAAGGATTCACGGGCAAACCAATAAAAAAGTTTTAGATGAATTAGTAGAAACCAGCTTGCAAGGAGCCGCACTTTGGCAGGAGGTTAAGGATAGACTGCATACCTCTGCTATGGGTCTTTCGGGTGGACAGCAACAAAGACTATGTATTGCCAGGTTATTAGCAGTAGAGCCGGAAATCCTTTTAATGGATGAACCTTGCTCGGCTTTAGATCCAATCTCCACTATGAAAATTGAGGAGCTTGTTTCGGAACTAAAAGAACGTTACACAATTGTAATGGTTACGCACAATATGCAGCAAGCAGCACGTGCGGCAGATGTCACGGCATTTTTCCTGTTGGGTGATATGGTGGAGTGTCAAGAAACTAAAATTATGTTCACAAATCCAAGGGACAAAAGAACTGAGGATTATATTACGGGGAGGTTTGGATAAATGGAAGAAGTAAGATCAAACTTTGACCGGGATTTGGCAAATATTCAAAAAGATTTGCTTTTGATGGGGCATTTGGTAACTGAAGCCATGGTTAATGCTATTACAGCGTTGGCCACTAAGGACGAAGAACTGGCCACCAAGGTTATTTTTGGTGATACGGTAATTGATGAATTGCAAATTTCTGTTGAGGATAGAACCTTAGAACTTATTGCCTTGCAACAGCCTATTGCTAAAGATCTTAGAATATTATCTACGGCTTTAAAAATGACTACAGACCTAGAACGTATTGGCGACCACGCTAAAAAAATAGCTAAGTTTGCAAATAGTATTGGTCAGGATCCGCTAATAAAGCCCTTAGTAGATATTCCCAAGGCTGCAAATTTAGCAGTGAAAATGGTGCAAGATGTTTTAAAAGCATATGTAAGTATGGATGCGCAAATGGCCATGGATGTTATAGACAATGATGACAAAGTAGATGATATTTGTGACGTTTGTAAGCGTGACATTTTGTTTTTTATGGTACAGGATCCAGCCAATATTCCCCAGGGTACTGTCCTTAATAAAATAGTACAAAGAATAGAGCGTGTTGGGGATCATGCCACTAATTTAGCTGAATGGGTAGTATATTTGATAACCGGCAGCAGATTAAAAAAAATGGAGGATGAAAAATGAAAAACTTGTTTAAAAAGACTGGTTTGTTAGCAATGGCACTGATTGTAGGAGCTGGTATGGTTGCAGGATGCGGTGGAGACCAAAGTAAGAAAGCAGCTACAACAACTACTAAGGTAGAAGGAAAAGTAACAGCTTCCGGTTCCACGGCATTATTACCTCTTTTGAAAGTTGGTCAAGAAGAATTTTATAAATTGCACGATAAAGTTACAATTAATCTTTCCGGCGGGGGTTCTTTTACGGGTCAAAAGCAGGTTGCCGCTGGTTCAGTTGACATCGGTAACTCTGATGTAGCACTTGCAAGCGATTTACAAGGAAAAGGATTAGTAGAACATAGTTTGGTGGGGATTCCTTTTGTATTTATTACCAATAGCGATGTTAGTGTTGATAATTTAACTGATAAGCAATATGTTGATATTTTTACCGGGAAAATTACTAATTGGCAAGAAGTTGGCGGTAAAGATCAAAAAATAACGATTATACATCGTGCTAAATCCTCCGGTTCTCGTGCTACTATTGCCAAAGTTGTACTTAATGACAAAGAATTTACAAATGATGCGATAATTCAAGACTCCAACGGAGCTGTTAGGTCTGCAATTGCTACGACTCCAGGTGCTATCGGCTATGTTGATGCGGCTTATGCTGATAAAACTGTAAAAACACTAAAATTTAATGGTACCGAATATTCAATAAAGGCAGTTAGTGAAGGAAAATATCCTGTTTATACAACCGGAAGAATGTATACCAATGGCGAAACCAAAGGCGCTGTTAAGGCCTTTATTGATTATGTAACTAGTGATGCCTTTCAAAATAAAAATGTTGAAAGCCAAGGCTTCATTCCTCTTACTAAGTTACCAAAGAAGTAAGAGCACTGAGTAAAAATTCGTTTAGAGGAAAAAAATATGAACAAATACAACAAAAGTAGAATACGGAACAACAAGTTAGTATATGGGCTGTTTATTAGTGCTGCTGTTGTATTAGGTTTAATTATTGTTGCCTTGCTTATATTTATGAGTCAACAAGGGTTACAAACTTTTAGAGAAGTTAGTCCTATAGAATTCTTCTTTTCTTCTAATTGGAACCCTGATGCAAATAAATTTGGCGCGTTAGTCTTTATTATTGGCAGCCTGGCGGTTACAGTATTTTCCATTTTAGTAGGGGGGCCGCTTGGGGTACTGGGAGCTATTTTTTTAGCAAAGCTAGCTCCCCGCTGGATGCGAAATATACTGCAACCGGCTATTAATTTGTACATGGCCATCCCTTCCGTCGTATATGGTTTTATTGGTTTAACGGTAATCGTTCCGGCGGTGCGTGATATCTTTGGCGTTGCCAGTGGCTTTGGTATATTCACAGCTTCTTTTATTCTTGCTATAATGATTTTGCCAACGGTTATTAGTATTTCAGCAGATGCATTGACGGCTGTGCCCCAGGTATTAGAAGAAGGCTCAATTGCTTTGGGTGCTACATATTGGCAGACAATTTGGCATATTGTTTTACCTACGGCGCTCCCGGGTATTATAACAGGTATAGTTTTGGGCATGGCAAGAGCGATTGGTGAAACCATGGCTGTACAAATGGTCATAGGCAATACTCCGCAGATGGCTAAATCATTATTTTCTCCTACAAGTACGCTGCCCAGTGAAATTGTGGTAGAAATGGGAAACACTCCTTTTGGCTCGGCATGGGGAAATTCATTGTTCTTGATGGCCTTAGTTCTGCTGATAATTTCAATTTTCATGATTGTTATTGTCCGCAAAATAAGTGCCTATAAGGCGGTGAAAATATGAATCCGAGAACTATGGATAAAATCGCGAAAATTGTTTTATGGGCAGTGGGGGTTTTTCTTATAGCCCTGCTTATAGTTTTTATAGGATACATGCTCTACAAAGGTCTGCCAATATTATCCTTACATTTTCTTTTTGGAATGCCTAGTGATATCGAAGCTGGCGGTGGAGTAGGACCCCAATTATTTAATACTTTTTATATTTTATTCCTTTCCATGGGTTTATCCGGCGTTATAGCTTTAGGTGCTGCTATTTATCTTTCGGAGTATGCAAAAGATACTTGGCTGACCAGGTTTATAAGGCTGTCTACTGAAAGTTTAGCAACGGTACCGTCCATTGTTCTTGGACTATTTGGCATGGTGGTATTTGTTGATTACTTTGGAATGGGGTTTAGTATATTAGGTGGTTCCTTGGCTCTTTCACTGTTAAATTTACCACTGTTAGTCAGAATAACCGAACAGTCTCTGCGCGCAGTACCACAAACCTACCGGGAGGCCAGTTATGCCCTAGGGGCTACTAAATGGCAGACAATTCGTAAAGTTGTATTGCCTAGTGCTTTTGGTGGTATTATCACGGGTATTATGTTAGCAGGGGGGCGTGCTATTGGTGAAAGCGCTATTTTAATATTTACAGCCGGAACAACAGTCTCTAGGCATATGGGAGATTTTGATGTTTTTGCGGCCGGAGAAACTTTAGCGGTGCATTTGTGGTATGTTATGGGCATAGGTTTAGTGCCGGATAGAATAGATATAGCTAATGGTATAGGGGCTCTTTTGATTATTATTGTTTTGCTTATCAATTTATTGCTAATGGCTCTGCAAAAGAAATTGAAAATGATTTAAATTTAAGAATGTTTTTGCAGCAGCTGTCTTTTTATAATAGCTGCTGCTTCTTTTTGTAGTAAATGCTATATTATTGTTATATAATTTTAGTGGGCAGGGAGTGGTAATACATTTTTTAAGGAGAATAAAATGATACGTAAACGTATAATCTTAATGTTGCAGGGGATTCTGCTGTTGTTGCTTTTGGGCGTTGGAGCCTATATATTGAGTATGTTTTATGAATATGCTAATACTATGTTTAGAGAGCAAGCTGTTTTACAGGCACGTTATGCTCAAAGCTGTGTTATAGCCCAGTTGCCCAAGGCTCATACTGAAAAGGATAAAGAAGAGCTGGTGCACAAGCTTGGTACAGAATTAAACCTGGATTTGCAGGTGCTTAAAGCTGGACCTTTAGCATTCAACAATGTAGATGACAATAAAATACAACAGGGAAATATACCAACAGCAATAGTTAACACTAATGTTAATAACAGAAGTCTAATAGTGGATTTGCCGCTACCGGATTCTAGATTTTTGCGTACAGAAGTATCTCTGCTACCGGTAGAACAAGAATATAGTAAAATGCGTAATAGTATTATTTTCTTCTTTTTAATTCTCATGGCTTTAGGCGGGCTTTTGGTTAACAAGCTTATAGCTAAGTTTACAGCACCTTTAGAAGAATTAAGTTTGACGGCCGAAAAGATGGGAAAAGGGGATTTGGCGCTGCGGTTAGCAAATAAAGCTGATGATGAATATGCTGTAATTGCCTATGCCTTCAACAATCTATCTGCGGGATTAACTGATAAGCTTGCAGAAATAGAGAAAGAAAAGCGCAAACTAGAATTGATTTTAGATAATATGGATAATGCTGTTGCTATTGTTAAAGATAATGGAGTTATTGCAGATTGTAATAAGAGATTCATCAAACTTTTTGGCAAAGAAGTGTTAATTAATAAATCAAATCTTGTTAATATAATAATGAGTAACGGGTTAACAGATTTTCAAAAAAGATGTCTAGCGGGGGACATACCACTGGACATAAATTTTACTACAACCATGAAAGGTAACAAAAAAGTTTTTCAGGTTTTTGGCGCACCGCTTACAGATGCTTTCCAAAGTTCCCCTACCAGCGTTTTAATGGTATTTCATGATATTACGGCGTTGCAGGCTGTGTATGAAAAACAAGCAGAATTTGTTTCTAATGCATCTCATGAACTGGCAACCCCTCTTACCACAATACGGGGCTTTTCAGAAACATTGTTAGAAGATGATACTGGCAAGGACGATGGTTTGCGAGTAAAATTCCTGCATATTATTTTGGAAGAGTGTAGCAGAATGCAGGCGCTTATAAAGGATTTATTGCAAATGGCTAAATTGGATTCGGTTGAATACAGACAAAGTATTGGTATAGAGAACTTTTCTGTAGCAGGTACATTAGATAGCGTATATGAGAAATTATTGCCGCAAGCGCAAACACGTAAGCTGCATTTAGAAATCAAATATCTGGCAGAGCCGGTTTTCATAAGTGCCAATAAGGATTGGCTCCAACAAATTTTAGTGAATTTGACAGAAAATGCTTTGAAATATACGCCTGAAGACGGAAATATTAGTATAACCTATAATTGTGAACAGGATTTCGCCGTTTTTACAGTACATAATACAGGAGAAGGCATAAGTGAAGAGGAAAACAAGAAAATATTTGAGCGTTTTTACCGCATAGAAAAAGCCCGTACACGAAGGGCTGGCGGTACAGGGTTGGGTTTATCCATTGTTAAATTTATTGTAGAGATGTTTGGTGGAAAGATTAGAGTTTCCAGCAAGCCCGGTCAAGGAGTAAGTTTTATTTTTACAATACCTAGAAGTAAAGTGTAATTTAGTGAAAAGTTTTCTTATTAGTGAAATAAAAAAGGTAGCTCATTTTAATGAGCTACCTTTTTTGTATACTTTATTTGCCTGTTAAGCGGCTAATAATTTCAAGATAAGCGTCTTCTACTCCACCTAAATCTCTGCGGAAACGATCTTTATCTAGTTTTTCGTTGGTATCTTTATCCCACAAACGGGAGGTGTCCGGGGTTATTTCATCAGCTAAGATAACGTCGCCGTTAGCATCTACGCCGAACTCTAGTTTGAAATCTACTAGTCTAACTTTTCTTTCTAATAAAAATGCTTTTAAAATATCATTGATTTTCAAGGCGTATTCTTTCAAAGTATCAACCTGTTCATCAGTAGCAAAACCAAAAGAAACAGCGTAGTCCGCATTTATCATAGGATCGCCTAGTTCATCACTTTTATAGTAGAATTCAACTAAAGGACGCTTTAAAATTAAGCCTTCTTCTACACCCATTTTTTTGGCTAAACTACCGGCCGCAATGTTGCGGGTAACAACTTCAATAGGGATGATATTCACTTTTTTGCATAGGGCTTCTCTATCGCTAAGCTTTTTAATTTGATGATGGGGAATGCCATTTTTACCCAAAAGATCAAAGAAAAATGTAGTGATAGTATTGTTCATAATGCCCTTGTCAATGATAGTGCCTTTTTTTAATCCATTTAGAGCGGTAGCATCATCTTTGTAATAAACAAGAATTTCATTAGGATTTTCAGTTTCATAAATCTTTTTAGCTTTGCCTTCATATAACATCTTTGCCATAGGTATAATCCCTACTTTCCTGAATTTTATCTTACGGAAAATATCCGTAATTGTTATTTTCATCTATTAATTTTAACTCATTTTTAGTGACAGTGTCAATAATTTCAGAACTATTTAATTAAAATTTAACAAAAACGTTGAAATTACGATTAAAAACCGAACATTATGCTTGCAAAATTAAAAATATTACGAAAAATACAAATACCTATTTACAAAACAACAATATAGTATTATAATATTTGCATTAGAGCAACAATGTTGTTGTGGACAATGGTCCCAAAACATTTGTGCTTTTTTTTTGCTTTAGAAAAGATAATTTAGGAGGGAAAGATTATGGTTGATGTATCTAAACTATTTGGTGAATTAGTTTTTAATGAAACGGTTATGAAAGAAAAGCTGCCTACAGCTACATACAAAGCTTATAAAGCGGCCATATTAAACGGAGATAATTTAGATTTATCTATCGCTAATATTATTGCTAATGCTATGAAAGATTGGGCATTGGAAAAGGGAGCTACACACTTTAGCCATTGGTTCCAACCTATGACGGGTATTACTGCAGAGAAACATGAAAGCTTTATTACGCCAACAGCTGATGGTCGCATTATTATGGATTTTTCCGGCAAGGAATTGATTCAAGGAGAACCAGATGCTTCCAGTTTCCCGTCCGGTGGTCTTCGTGCTACTTTTGAAGCTCGTGGTTATACGGCTTGGGATCCTACTTCATATGCTTTTATAAAAGATAATACCCTTTGTATTCCTACAGCATTTTGTTCCTATACAGGGGAAGTATTGGATAAAAAAACACCTTTATTACGGTCCATGTATGAGATTGACATGGCTGCCCGCCGCATTTTAAAAATATTTGGGACAGTAACTGAGAAGGTTGTTACTACTGTAGGCCCAGAACAAGAGTATTTCTTGATTGACAAAAAAATGTGGGAAAAACGCAGAGACTTGGTATTCACAGGACGTACGCTTTTAGGTGCAATGCCTCCTAAAGGACAAGAAATGGACGATCACTATTTTGGGATTATTAAGCCGAGGGTTAAGGCTTTTATGGCTGAATTGGATGAGGAACTGTGGAAACTTGGTATTTTGGCTAAGACCGAACATAATGAAGTTGCACCTGCTCAACACGAATTAGCGCCAATTTTCACAACTACGAACGTTGCAACTGACCATAACCAATTAACAATGGAATTCATGAAAAAGATTGCATTAAGGCATGGTTTGGTTTGCTTACTACATGAAAAACCTTTTGCCGGTATTAACGGCAGCGGTAAACACAATAATTGGTCCATTGCTACCTGTGAAGGTGAAAATCTTTTGGAACCAGGGGTTGAGCCTCATAAGAACTTGCGCTTTTTGGTATTCTTAGCAGCTATTATAAAAGCAGTTGATGTTTATCAAGATATGATGAGAGTTTCTGTGGCTGCACCGGGTAATGATCATCGCTTGGGAGCAAATGAAGCACCTCCGGCCATTATATCAATTTTCTTAGGAACTGCGCTGACAAATGTTTTGGATGCTATTGAAAAAGGTGTGGATTGTAGTTCTGCAATTAGAAAAATAATGGAAATTGGCGGCAACATTATTCCTCATTTCACTCAGGATGATACAGATAGAAACAGAACATCTCCATTTGCATTTACCGGAAACAAATTTGAATTTAGGGCTGTTGGTTCTACGCAATCAATTTCCGGACCTAATATTGTTTTAAATACAGCAGTTGCTGATATCTTAGATGAATTTGCGGATAAAATAGAAAAAGCTTCAAATAAAGAAGCGGCTATTAAAGAATTGATTCGCGAAACGGTTATCGCACATAAACGTATTGTGTTTAATGGCGATGGATATACAGCTGCATGGGTAGAAGAGGCCGAAAAGAGGGGGCTGCTTAACCTTAAATCCACAACGGAAGCTTTGCCGTATATGCTGAAACAAAAAAACTTAGATTTATTTGCTAAGCATAATATTTTCACCGAAGCAGAAAGTCGTTCTCGAGTAGAAATTTTATTGGAAGATTATGCTAAGGTTATCAATATTGAAGCGAAAGCAATGATAGAAATGCTTACAAAAGATTTGTTGCCTGCTGCAAGTTGTTACACAGGCACGTTGGCTTCAACACTTGCTTCTAAGAAAGCAGCCGGTGTTGAAACTGCAGGTGGTTTTGAAGCAGAGATGGTACAAAAGTTATCCTGTTTAACAACAGCTTTGTACAAGAAAGTTGGCGATTTAAAGGAAGCTATTGCCGTGGCTAGTAAAGAAGTTGGGGCTGAAGAAAAAGCAGATGCATTTTACCATAGTGTGTTTGTGGCAATGGGAGAAACTAGAGTTATTGCTGATGAATTAGAAGAATTAGTAGACGATAAATTCTTGCCATATCCGACTTATGGTGCTCTGTTGTTTGGCGTTAATTGTTAAAAGTATAGGTGCATTGTGTGCCGTACTGGTTAAATAACACGAAGAGGTGTATTCCCAAAAGGAATATGCCTCTTCTTTTTATAAAAAAGGAAAAGGAGTTGTTGTGTATGTATTCATCAGTTGACACCATATGGGTATTGCTGGGGGCAGCATTAGTGTTTTTTATGCAAGCAGGTTTCGCTATGGTCGAGACCGGTTTTACCAGAGCTAAAAATGCAGGCAATATTGTAATGAAAAATATGATGGACCTATCTTTGGGGACTATAGTTTTTTGGATATTGGGTTTTGGACTTATGTTTGGAAAAGATATGGGAGGTTTTATAGGTGCCCCGGATTTCTTTGTGCAGGGGGACTATGGTGTTGAAGGTGGTTATCCCAGTTATGCGTTCTTGATTTTTCAAACAGTTTTTTGTGCCACGGCAGCCACGATTGTTTCGGGTGCAATGGCTGAGAGAACTAAATTTATTTCTTATTGTGGTTACAGTATTATTATAAGTGCCTTGGTTTATCCGGTTTCAGGACATTGGATTTGGGGCGGTGGCTGGTTAGCTACTATGGGTTTTCATGATTTTGCCGGTTCCACGGCTGTACATATGGTTGGCGGTGTAGCGGCTTTAGTTGGTGCTAAAATTTTAGGACCGCGTATTGGCAAATATGAAAAAGACGGCACTATTAATGCCATACCCGGTCACAGTTTGACTTTAGGCGCACTGGGAGTTTTTATTCTTTGGTTTGCGTGGTTTGGATTTAATGCTTGTTCCACAGTATCTGCTACAGGGGATAAAACCCTTATTTCTATGGGTAGCATTTTTGTTACTACGAACATGGCCGCAGCAGCTGCTTCTTCGGCAACCATGATTTTCACATGGCTTCGTTACGGTAAGCCTGATGTTTCTATGACTTTGAATGGTGCTTTGGCAGGTTTGGTTGCTATTACGGCCGGTTGCGATGTTGTTAGCCCTGCAGGAGCATGTATTATAGGAATAATTGCAGGTATTGTAGTTGTTTTTGCGGTAGAATTTGTAGATCAAACCTTGAAAGTTGATGATCCTGTGGGTGCTGTTAGCGTTCATGGTGTCTGTGGAGCCCTAGGAACTATCTTAACGGGATTTTTCGCTATAGATGGGGGCCTATTATATGGCGGTGGAACAGAATTGCTTATAACCCAAATAACGGGCGTTGCAGCGGTTATCGCTTGGGTTGTTTTGACAATGATTGTTGTTTTCAATATAATTAAAAAGACGGTTGGGCTGCGTGTTTCAGAAAACGAGGAAATTGTTGGCTTGGATCTTGAAGAGCATGGTTTAATTAGTTCTTATGCAGATTTTATGCCTACAATTGAAAAGGATAGTCTGACTACTAAGCTTGATGGAACAAATATGAATATTAAAAAACATGTGCAGGTGGAAGAGGCTATTCCGGTTATAGACACTAGTACTTCTAAAGGTGTGGCATCCGACTCTCACAAATTAACCAAGGTAGTTATTGTAACGTCGCAAATTCGTTTTGAGGCATTGAAATTAGCTCTAGATGAGATAGGCATTACCGGTATGACGGTTACTAAAGTATTAGGTTATGGAATACAAAAAGGTAATACCGAGCTTTATCGTGGTGCCACAGTAGCGGCACATTTATTGCCCAAGGTAAAGGTAGAGCTTATAGTTTCCAAAGTGCCTGTACGTGAAGTAATTGATACAGCAAAAAAAGTTTTATATACCGGAAAGTATGGCGATGGCAAGATTTTTGTTTTCGATGTAGAAAATGTTATTAAAATTAGAACCGGTGAAGAAGGCTATGCTGCTTTGCAAGATAACGAAATATAAGTTACTGAGAATTTTAACAGCTATACCAAAAATTTAATTTAATATAAAATACATCTAAGTGAAGTGCACCTCAAAATGTTTGTCTAACATTTGAGGTGCACTTTTTCTATGCCAAAATATTAAGAGGAATTAAAGCTAGCGAAAGGGGTTTATAGAAAAAAGAGAAAATTTGACTTATTCGTAAATATGGTATAATATTATAATTAAAATAAAGGATATATAACATAATGGCTTGTGTACTTTAGGGGGTTTTGCTATGGATAAAAATAAATGTAAAGACGTTTTGCCTGTGGGTTCAGCGGGAATTAAAGATGATAGTGTAAATACTGTAAAAAATGGACCGCTATTTTTTTATAGGCTTTTAGAGTACACGCTGCTAGATGTTTTAGTTGATGAGCATGGACTTTCTAATGCTAGCGATTTTTTATATAAAGCAGGGCATAAAGCAGGACTTACTTTGGCTAAAGAATTTCTTGACTTTAAGCTGGATTTCAATGATTTTTTCATCCAGTTAAGCAAGCTATTACAAGATAATCAGCTAGGACTTTTAGGTGTTGAAGAATTTAACTTAGAAAATTCAACATTTATTTTCACAATAAGTGAAGATTTAGAATATAACGATTGTTCAAAAGAGTCTAATGCTATTATTTGCCGCTATGACGAAGGTTTAATTGCCGGAGTAATGAAAGCGTATACGGGTGAGAATATTATAGTTAACGAAGTTGACTGCTGGGCAAGAGGCAGTGGCTGCTGGCGTTTTCGAGGAGCTCCGGCCAAAAGCCAAAAAGAAAAACATTCAATATAGAAACAAGCGTTTTGTTGGACGATATTAATATTGATTATTATTTAGCTGAAAGCCCTATAACCTGCGAATTACATGGTTTTAGGGCTTTTTCTTTTGTTTTAAAGCATTTTAAATTGTTAATATACGTTGACACTTATTGATAATGTAGTATAATTAAAGAAATACAGGAATACAAAATTAAATTGTGTAAAATCAAAATTTAATTAATTTAATTTGTATTTGATAGGAGGTCACTTTATTTTATGGAGAAAGAACACAAGGTTTTAGATTTGCTTATTATTGGTGGCGGGGTTACAGGTCTTACTGCAGCTTTGTATGCTGGGCGCATGAAATTAGAAACACTTGTCTTAGAAGGAGATTTGTTGGGTGGGCAGATTGTTAATGCGCACGAAATTGAAAATTATCCTGGTTTCGCATCTATAAAAGGCAGTGAACTTGTTGAAAAAATCCAACAACAAGCAGAGTTTTTTGGCGCTATTATTGATGAATTTGATAGTATTGTTAAAGTAAAACTTACTGATACGAAAAAAATAATTGAAACTAACAGTTTTATTTATGAGCCTAAAGCCGTAATTATAGCAACCGGTATGACCAGGCGTAAGTTGCCATTGCCTGAGGAAACTAAGTTTTTGAGCAAGGGAATTCATTATTGTGAGTTGTGTGATGGTCATATGTATCAGGATAAAATTATCGCAGTTGTTGGAGGTGGTAATGCCGCGCTTGATGCCGCAAAGTTTTTGACTAAGTATGCAAAAAAACTATATATTATTCATCGCTCAGGATCGCTAACAGCGGATATTCTTACCCAAGAAAGTTTAATTGAAAATCCTATAGTAGAAGTTTTGCTTAATACCGAAATAGTCAAAGCAGAAGGCAGCAGTGTATTAGAAAAATTGCAACTTCATGACAAAAAGAAAGACAGAGATTATGCATTGCCTGTAGATGGGTTGTTTGTGAATATTGGAGTAGTTCCTAATACAGCGATGTTTGCAGAGGATTTAAATATTGATGGGGCAGGTAATATAATTGCCGGGGAAGATTGTAAAACAAATGTGGCAGGTGTTTTTGCAGCCGGAGATGTTCGGGCTAAGCTGATTAGGCAGTTAACGACGGCTACTGCAGACGGTACGGTAGCTGCGCTTATGGCAGAAAAATATATAGGAAAATAAGGGAGGCAACAAAAATGGTAAAAGTTTATTCGATTTCTAATTGTCCTTGGTGTGAAAAAGTGAAAAAATATTTGAAGCTAAAAAACATTGAGTATCAAGAAATTAATGTAGAAGGAAATCAAGAGGCTACTGATGAACTCTATAAAATTTCAGGTGATGAGATAGTTCCTGTAACTACAATTGACGGGAAAAATTATGTTGTTAGTTTCGATAAAGAAAAGCTTGACGCATTACTTGGCTTGTAAAAATTGAGATAATACGGAAAGGTGATATAATGGGAATCTATGATTTTAAAGTAAAATTAAATAGCGGAATCGAAAAGGAACTGTCCGAATACAAAGGACAAGTTTTATTAATAGTGAATACTGCAAGTAAATGTGGTTTTACACCACAATATGCGGAACTACAAGAGTTGTATATGAAATATAAAGAAAAAGGGTTAACAATCCTTGGCTTTCCAAGTAATCAATTCGCAGACCAAGAACCTGGTTCAGCTCAAGAAATAGAACAATTTTGCCGGGTAAATTATGGCGTAACATTTCCTGTTTTTGCTAAAGAAGATGTGCGCGGCGAAAATGCACAGCCTCTATTTAAATATCTAGTAGAACAAAAAGGATTTAAGGGCTTTGACGAAACCCATCCTAATGCTCAAGGGCTTATGAATGCTTTAAAACAAAAATTCCCGGAATTTCTTGAGGGCGATTCTATAAAATGGAACTTTACTAAGTTCTTAATTAATCGACAAGGGGAGGTTGTTGGTCGTTATGAACCTACAACAACACCCATGAGTATGACAGGAGATATTGAGAAACTATTGTGAATAACGATTGTTTAAAGCTGAAAAATCAGTTGTGTTTCCCTATATATGTTAGTTCCCGAGAAATTATAAAAGCCTATAAGCCATATTTAGAAAAATTGGATCTCACTTACACGCAATATATTGTTATGCTGGTATTGTGGGAACAAAAAGAAGTAACAGTAAAAAAGCTGGGAGAATGTCTTTGCCTTGATTCCGGAACGCTTACGCCACTGTTGAAAAAGCTAGAAAAAAAAGGCTTTGTTACAAGGAATCGTTCTTTTGAAGATGAAAGAAGTCTACTGGTGAGTATTACAAAAGAAGGAAAAAAGCTTAAGGAAAAGGCCGTAAAAGTTCCTCGCGCTATGTGTAATTGTGTAGACTTAACACAAGAAGATGTTGAGCAATTGCGCTTTCTGCTTGCTAAATTACAAAGTAATTTGGCAATGATAGGTAAATGAAAAGCTAAATCATTAAGCTTTAAAACATAATATATTGCTTTAGGATTAATAAAACGGTATGGCTCATTGTTCGCGAGCCATACCGTTTTATTTTATAGTGGCGAAAAAAATAAATATAGGAATTTATTATATAGCCTTTTATTATTTGCGCTATACTTATAGGTGAGAATGGTACTATTATTACAGATAATATCCTTGTGTTTTTTCAGTGGGAATTGTAAAATATTACTGTGTGTAAGAGGGAGGAATCTATATGTCGAATATTAGACCATTTAAAGGGTTAAGGGCTTTGCCGGAATTAGTAAAAGCAATTGCCGCGCTTCCTTATGATGTAATGGATACGGAAGAAGCCAGAGCTATATTAAAAGATAACCCTTTGAGTTTCTTAAGCGTAACAAAGTCAGAGGCTACAATGCCTAAAGGTGTAGATGATCACAGTCCAGCCGTATATGAACAAGCCAAAGAGAATTTGGACAAGTATATAGCTAGGGGACAAATGAAACAAGATTTGACACCTTGTTATTACATTTACAGGCAGCAAATGGGGTCTGCGATTCAAATTGGTTTGGTAGCGGCAGCATCTGTACAAGAATATAAAGAAAATATTATAAAAAAACATGAACTTACCCGTGTGGATAAGGAGCAAGACCGCATAAATCATATTATGACTACAAGAGCTCAGACTGGCTGTGTTTTTTTGGCCTATAAAAATCGTGGCGAAATTGATGCTTTGCTTATAAAATACATGAGTAATCATACTCCTGCTTATGATTTTGTAGCTGACGACGAAATTAAACATACCCTGTATGTGGTAAGCGAACCCTTGAAGATTGCTGAAATAACGAAGCTTTTTGCACAAGTTCCCTGTCTCTATATTGCCGATGGGCATCATCGCAGCGAAGCTGCTTTGAAGGTTGCAGAGGAATTGTCAAAGAGACCTGGACAAAGTGGAGCAGAAGAATATAATAGCTTTTTAGCAGTAATTTTTCCGGATAATATGTTGCATATTTTAGATTATAATCGCTTGGTGAAGGATTTAAATGGGCTTACTGTTAGTGAGTTTATGAGCGCAGTTGAAAAGAAGTTTATTGTAACGAAAACAGTGCAAAACCCTAAACCACAAAAAAGGCATACCTTTGGTATGTATATAGTAGGTCATTGGTATACCTTAGAAGCCAGGCCGGAAACTTATATTGCGGAAGACCCTATTGCAGCTCTAGATGTAAGTATTTTACAAGAAAATTTATTGCAACCTGTGTTAGGCATAAATGATCCACGCATAGATAACAGGATAGATTTTGTTGGTGGCATTCGTGGTTTACAAGCGCTGGAAAAGAAAGTTAATAATGGGGAATATGTTGTGGGTTTTGCTATGTACCCTACTTCTATGGGAGAGTTAATGACAGTGGCAGATCAAGGACTTATTATGCCGCCTAAGTCAACCTGGTTTGAGCCTAAATTGCGTGATGCCATGGTTATACACTTGATAGGAGATGTTCAATAATGGATCGAATTTTCAATTTTAGTGCAGGACCGGCTATGCTGCCCTTAGAAGTGTTGGAAGAAGTTCAAAAAGAACTTTTGAATTGTCAAAATTCAGGGATGTCAATTTTGGAAATGAGTCACAGAGATCCTGTATATGATCAAGTAAATGCCCAGGCAGAAACTGACATAAAAGAGCTTTTAGGTTTGAATGACGACTGGTGTGTATTGTTCTTAGGAGGAGGTGCCAGTTTGCAATTTTCTATGGTACCAATGAACTTTTTGACTCCGGGTAAAGTTGGCGTTTATGTAGATACTAGTACTTTTTCCTATAAAGCAATACAAGAGGCAAAAAAAGTAGGAGAAACAGTTGTTTTATTTAGCAGTAGGAAAGATAAATATAATCGCATACCTAAGCTAAAGGAATTAACGGTTCCGCCTAATGCTGCTTACTTACATATTACAGGAAATGATACTATTGAGGGAACAGAGTACAGTGAATATCCGGACACGGGAACAATACCTTTGATTGCAGATTTATCCTCGGATATTTTGAGCAAGCCTATTCCTACAGAAAAATTTTCTCTTATTTATGCCGGTGCGCAAAAAAACATTGGACCTGGCGGCGTAGTGGTAGTAATTGCACGTAAAGATTTTATAAGAGGAAGAAATAAGGAATTACCAACAATGTTAAATTATGAAGTGCATATGGATAATAATTCCTTGTATAACACCCCCCCTGTTTTTGGTGTATATATAGTTGGGTTGGTTGCAAAATGGCTTAAAAAACAAGGCGGACTTAAAGTTATGCAAGACCGTAATATAGCTAAAGCCAATCTTATTTATGCTGTGATTGACTCCCATTCTGATTTTTATTGTGGCTTTTCTGAAAAAGCCAGCCGTTCTTGTATGAATGTTACCTTTGGGCTGTCCACAGTAGAAATGGAAGATAAATTTGTTTTGGAAGCAAATGCAATAGGGCTTAATGGTCTAAAAGGACATCGTAGTGTAGGTGGTTTGAGAGCTTCGATTTATAATGCCATGCCAAGGACCGGGTGCGAAAAATTAGCGGAATTTATGGAAAAATTTTATCAAAATAATAAATAATTCGAGGGAAAATAAAATGCTAAAAAAAAGACCTATGAAAAACGGCAAAAAACTAGGAGTTATAGGAGGTATGGGAAGTGCCGCCTCTGCGGAATTTCTCCGTGTCTTGGCGGCCAGTGTCCCAGCTTTATCAGACCAAGAGCATCCTGTTGTGTATATGATTGCCGATAGTGATTTAGTTGATAGAAGTACAGCTATTTTGGGCAAAGGACCAAGTCCTTCAGAGCAACTTTATGGGGATTTTGAACAACTGGCAAATATGGGGGCCGATATTTTTGCTGTGCCTTGTAATACAGTGCACTATTTTATAGATAGATTTTCTAAACCATTGCCCCGGCCGCTGATACATATTGTGGA
>Ga0172378_10000730_pt1 | contig 29375 bp, 20 predicted proteins | sample GrowelOW332metaG_FD_119755 | JGI IMG/M metagenome (GOLD analysis project Ga0172378, IMG submission 119755) | Groundwater microbial communities from an aquifer near a municipal landfill in Southern Ontario, Canada - Pumphouse #3_1 metaG | ecosystem: Environmental > Aquatic > Deep subsurface >...
AGCTGCAAGCAGCCAATCCGGCAGATCAGGCACTCATTGAAAAGCTTGAAAACGAATATGGATCGGAACTCAAAAAACTGGATGACAAATACAATGACCTTGACAAACGTGTTGATAATGTAATGCTAAGCGGATTTGTTCGGGCAAAGTATGATAATGATGAAACAGGTCATGTTGGAAATGATAACAACAAACATTTTTACATGAACTTAGAAGGTAAAATGAAGGTCGGGAAGGACTGGGATGCACATTTTCAAAGTGAAACACGTAAAGGTTATACATCTAATCAATCCTGGCGTAATAACAGCAAGTCAGATGACCAGGATGGGACTTTCCAGAGAGTCTGGGTTGAAGGCCATGCCGGTAAGGTTGGCGTAAAAGTTGGTACAGCATGGTGGGGGTATGGCTTCCAGAACGTCCCATTTGGTCATGCTGCAGATGGTGCACAGGTTGATTATAATCTTTCCAAGGACTGGAATGTGAAAGCATTTACGCTTCGTCCTCGACAGGGCGATCTTGTAACAATGCCAGCAGGTCAGGACACAAATATTTATGGTGTGAATTTCACAGGTAAACTAGGGAAAAATCTTGAAACAAGTCTTACATGGGCTGGCAATAAAAATCACAATGATGATCAGAAGATGAGCAGCATGGGCGCTTTTGAACTTCGTACAAAGCTCGGTGATAATTTCCAGCTTACAGGTACGTATGTAAAGACAAATGCAAACAGCTATAATACAAGCAAAGAATATAGGCTTGATTACAAAGGAACGGATCTTAAAAAAGTAGGTTCTTTTGGAGCATATTTCCGGTATATTGATTTTGGCCGTTATGGTGATATGTCTCATGATGATGAATGGAGTTCTTTGCCAGCGGATGTTAAGGGCTGGGTACTTGGTGTAAAGTATGTTCCATATGCCAATATTGAATGGGAAACATTCTATTCTAAGCAGACAAGAAACTATTCCGGTACAGATTCAACTATAGCGACAGGCGCAAGCAGAAATCTTTTCCGTACACAGGTTGATTTTCATTTCTGATAAAACAAATAAAGAAAACAAACAAAGACCTGCAAAATTATTTGCAGGTCTTTGTTTATAGATAGAGATAAGTAAGAGCGTTCCAAAGTATGACTTTATATACATTTATATACATTTATGGTATAATAAGAATAATAAATATGATATACTAAACGTATTTTTATTCTAAAAATAAAATATAAATGTAATGTTTTACGCGGTATTTTTGGTAAATTCAGTAAATTGATAAAAAGTTTATTGAATTTGCTTTTGGAAAAACAGCAAGAGCTTTTGCTTACAAAACCTATTATACGAGGAGATGGATAAATGAAAAAAATCAAGATTGGACTTTTGGGGTTTGGTAAAACAGGTAAACCCGTAGCAAATGAAATTATACAGGATTCTGTCTGCGACTTGTCATGGGTTGTACGAGAGCAGACTGATAAAATTGAATATGCCAGCCATTTACTGGGATATGAATTTGATCAGGGACGGATTTTTTCGCAAGCAGATCTTACAGATCAATTTTTTCGGGCACATCCGGTTGATGTTATTGTCGATTTTTCAAGGAGTGAAGCCGTGAGAGAGTATCAGGGAGCACTTGAACTGGGAATACCGGTTGTGTCAGCGATCTCACAGTATAATCCGGAAGATTTGGCAATGCTGAAGTCATATGCGGATAGAGCAGCGATATTTTATTCGCCTAACATTACAATAGGTGTTAATATTCTTATGGTTGTTGCACAAATTTTACAGCGGATTGCACCTCATGCGGATATTGAGATTATCGAGGAGCATTTTCGCGAAAAGAAAGAGGTATCAGGAACAGCAAAGAAAATGGCAGATATTTTGGGAATGGGATATGAGAAGGTACACTCCATCCGGGTAGGTAAGACGGTGGGGAAACATAAAATCATTTTTGGATTACCGAATCAAACGATACGGCTTATTCATGAGAGTGTCGATAGGGCAGCTTTTGGGCAAGGAGCGATTTTTGCTGCAAAGTATGTTGTAACGCAGCTTCCGGGAATTTATACGATGGAGCAGATTATCTCAGAAATGTTTATGAAGAATATTCCGGTGTATTAAGAAAACTAATGACTTAATAAAAAAAGCACACCCGAGGGTGTGCTTATTATTCAATGGTGGCGGCGCAGAGATTTGAACTCCGGACACTGCGGGTATGAACCGCATGCTCTAGCCAACTGAGCTACGCCGCCGAAATGGTGGGTAAGGATGGATTCGAACCATCGTAATCCGAAGATGACAGATTTACAGTCTGTTCCCTTTAGCCACTCGGGCACCTACCCATTTTAAGGTTTTTCACGTTAAAAAAAGTGAATCGCTTAAGAACAATATTAATTATACGCGATAAAAAGGGTTGGTGTCAACTCTTTTTATTGTGTATTTTTTTTGTCGTTGCTGGTAATGCGGATGTAGTGGATATTGCAGTTTGTGTTGGTTTTTTTAGCCCAAGCCAAATAAATACAGAGAACGCTGCCAAAAATACGAGTAAACTTGTCATTTGTGCGGACTTAAAAAGGCCGAAAACAAGGTTGTTGTAGTCACCGCGCAAGTATTCGAGGAAAAAGCGTGCGATAGAATAAAGCATTGCATAAAGGGCAAAGGCCTGACCTTTTGCATGGTTTGTGGCACGGAAAATAAGCAGAAGAGCAAAGATAACGATATCGAGCTGACCTTCCCAGATTTCTGCCGGCCACAAGGGCTGGTTACCGTAGGTGTGATAGGCAAGTGTTGTCACAGGATAGAGAATACCGAAAGAACTGCCGGTTGGGGCACCGAAGGCATCGCCGTTTAACAGATTGGCACAGCGACCAAGTGCCTGTCCTAGTATGATTGCCGGAGCCATGATGTCTGCCATGGCCCAGGTATCAATATTGTGGCGTTTTGTATAAATGATGCCGACAACAACACCAAGGATGACACCACCCTGTATAGCCATACCACCCTGCCAGACGTTGAAAAGTTCGGTGAGATGGTTCTGATAGTAGGCCCAGTCAAAGAAAAATACGTCCCAAAGGCGTGCACCGATAATACCTCCGACACCACAATAGATACCCATGTCGACAATGTGATCGTGCCAGCGGCCATCTTGTTTGGCGAGAAAATAAGCTACACCTGTCGCGAGGATAATGCTGAGGCTTAGTACGAGTCCATAGGCACGGATTGGAAAATCACCAATGAAAAATAGATATTGATGCAAAATAATTCCTCCTTTTTAAGATTCCTATTTATTATACGGCATAAGCATGAAAAGTAGAAGGTACAAAATTTGTTAAAATTTATTGAGTTTTTTTGGTGTATGTGATAGTATAAAGAGTAAATTAATATTGAAAAGATGTTGATGGAGACAGTAGGCAGAAAAGAAAGTCTTAGCGAGCCGGTGCGAGTGGGAGGTCGGTACGAGTATTTTATGCAGAAGATCACTCTGGAGTTGCAGGCTGAAAGAATGCGAGTAGGCTGTGCCGGTATCCACCGTTAAAGGGATAGCATATGTTAGTATGTGAAATAGGTGGTATAAATGATAGCGAGGCGTTCATCCTGTTTTGGATGGAGGCTTTTATTTTTGTTTAAGATGGCTTTCGTCCTGTTTTCAGGCCGGAAGCTTTATTTTTTAGGAGGGATTTTTTTGTATAATAAAGTAGATACAAACCTGAATTTTGTTCAGAGAGAAAAAGAAATCGAAAAGTTTTGGCAGAAAAACAATATTGCCCAAAAGACAATTGATCAGCGCGAAGGCAATGAAACCTTTACATTTTATGATGGTCCACCAACGGCAAACGGTAAGCCGCATATCGGCCATGTACTTACGCGTGTAATTAAGGATCTTCTGCCACGATTTCAGTCTATGAAAGGCAAAAATGTTTTGCGCAAGGCTGGATGGGATACGCACGGTCTGCCCGTTGAACTCGAAGTCGAAAAACAACTTGGCCTTGATGGCAAGGATCAGATCGAAAAATATGGTATGGAACCATTTGTTCGCAAATGTCGCGAATCTGTTTGGAAGTATAAGGGCATGTGGGAAGAGTTTTCCGATGTTGTTGGCTTCTGGGCAGATATGAAGCATCCATATATCACATATGAAAATAACTATATTGAATCTGAATGGTGGGCGCTTAAAGAAATATGGGAAAAGGGACTTTTATATAAAGGATATAAAGTTGTACCATACTGTCCACGCTGCGGTACGCCGCTTTCATCACATGAAGTAGCACAAGGGTATAAAGATGTTAAAGAACGTTCGGCAATGGTTAAGTTTAAAGTCAAGGATGAAGATGCTTACTTTCTTGCATGGACAACGACACCATGGACACTTCCATCCAATCTTGCGCTTTGCGTAAATCCAGAAATAAACTATGTTAAAGTCAAAAATGAAGATACTGTCTACTATATGGCGGAAGCTCTTGTCAACACAGTTCTCGAAGGCGATAGCGAAGTTCTTGCAACATTTCCGGGTAAAGAACTTGAATACAGGGAATATGAACCTCTCTATCCCTATGCGGTTGGTAAGCTTGATAAGAAAGCCTTTTTTGTTACATGTGATGGATATGTTACAACAAGTGATGGTACAGGTATCGTCCATATGGCTCCGGCTTTTGGTGAAGATGATGCCCGTGTTTGCAAGAAGTATGATCTTCCATTTGTGCAGTATGTTGACAGCAAGGGACAGTTGACAAAAGATACGGACTGGGAAGGAATTTTCGTTAAAGATGCGGACCCGCTTATTTTGAAAGATCTTAAAATCAAAGGCCTGCTCTTTAAAGCACCTATATTCGAACACAGTTATCCTCATTGCTGGCGCTGTGATACACCACTTATTTACTATGCACGTGAATCCTGGTTTATTAAAATGACGGATGTTCGTGATGATCTCATACGAAACAATGATACAGTCAATTGGATTCCGGCAAGTATTGGCAAGGGGCGTTTTGGTGACTGGATTGAGCATGTACAGGACTGGGGTATCAGCCGCAACCGCTACTGGGGAACACCACTTAACATTTGGGAATGCGAATGCGGACATCAACACTCCATTGGTTCGATTGAAGAACTAAAATCAATGTCAGATAACTGTCCGGATGATATTGAACTGCATCGCCCGTTTATTGATAAAGTAACAATCAAATGTCCGAAGTGCGGTAAGAAAATGTCTCGTGTACCAGAAGTCATCGATTGCTGGTTTGACTCTGGAGCTATGCCGTTTGCGCAGTGGCACTATCCGTTTGAAAACAAAGATATTTTTGCCAAACGCTTTCCTGCAGATTTTATTTCTGAAGCGGTCGATCAAACGCGGGGCTGGTTTTACTCGCTTATCGCGATTTCAACATTGCTCTTTAACAAAGCACCTTATAAGAACGTTATTGTCCTTGGACATGTACAGGATGAAAATGGCCGCAAGATGAGTAAATCCAAAGGAAATGCCGTAGATCCAATGGATGCTCTTGGTAAGCATGGAGCAGATGCAATTCGCTGGTATTTTTACGAAAACAGTGCACCGTGGCTGCCAAATCGTTTCCATGATGGTGCCGTACAGGAAGGGCAGCGTAAGTTCATGGGTACACTTTGGAACACCTATGCGTTTTTTATTTTATATGCAAATATCGATGCGTTTGATGCAACGAAATACACACTTGACTATGATAAGCTTTCGGTTATGGATAAATGGGTACTTTCGCGTCTTAATACGCTTGTAAAAACCGTCGATGACGATCTTTCAAACTATAAGGTAACTGAAGCGGCAAAGGCTTTACAAGAATTTGTTGATGAGCTTAGTAACTGGTATGTAAGAAGGAGCCGTGAACGCTTCTGGTCGAAGGAACTCACACAGGATAAAATCAATGCCTATATGACACTCTATACAGCGCTTGTTACGACGGTAAAGACAGCTGCGCCGATGATTCCATTTATGACAGAGGCCATCTATCAGAATCTTGTTCGCAGCATTGACAAGACCGCCCCGGAAAGCGTTCATCTTTGCGACTTCCCAACAGTTCATGAAGATCATATTGATAATACGCTTGAAATGAACATGGAACTTGTACTTGAAATTGTTGTTCTTGGTCGTGCGGCTCGTAATACAGCTAACATTAAGAACCGTCAGCCAATCGGCAATATGTACGTAAAAGCAGCGGGAACACTCGATGATTTTTTTAAGGAAATTGTTGAAAGTGAACTTAATGTGAAAAACGTTACCTTTAAAGAGGATATGGAAAAGTACCTTAGTTATAGTTTTAAACCGCAGTTTAAAGTTCTTGGACCAAAGGTTGGTCGTCAAATTGGTGAGATCAAAGAAGCTCTTGGAAGGATCAATGGTCATACGGCTAAGGAAGAGCTTGATAAGACAGGAAAGCTTACACTTACAGTTAAGACGGGTGAAGTTACGCTTGTGTCGGAAGATGTTGAAGTTGCAATGGCGCAAACGGAGGGATTTATGGCACAACGCTATAATGGCGTAACGGTTGCTCTCGAAACGACGCTTAGCGAAGAGCTTGTCGAAGAAGGTTTTGTCAGGGAAATTATTAGTAAACTGCAGACTATGCGCAAAGAAAATAACTTTGAGGTTATGGATCATATTACGGTCTATGCAGCTGGCAATGATAAGATCAAAGTGCTTATGCAGAAAAATGAAGCGGCTATCAAAGATATTGTTCTTGGTGATGCAATCGAATATGAAAGAACGGATGGTTTTACGAAAGAATGGAACATAAATGGTGAATCAATTACACTTGGTGTAAAATAAGATGGAATTATAAGAAAGAGGCAGTACAAGGACAATCTGTTCTTGTATTGTCTTTTTTTGCTGCTATAATAAAAAAATTGAGTATATTTTTTGGATTGGCTGACTATGTAGAGAGTAAAGGCAGTAGGCCTATAAATATCACAGGGAAACTGTATCGGTCAATTCCGGCAAAACTTTTAAAAAAGACAAATAAACTTGTTGCCGGGTAAAACTGCAGTAAACTTTCTGAAGTGTTGACTTTTTCTTGTTGTATAAGCTATAATTAAAACCAGTTGTATTTTAGTAGCATTGTAACTTTGTACAATATAGCATAAATCTTTTGAAGCAGAGTAGTAGATACTTTCTTTTTGCCTACAGAAAACCGGCGGTTGATGCGAGTCGGTGTGATGGGAATATTGAACTCACTGTGGAGGAGCGGCAGGGGCCGACGTTGATTGCGTTAAGATTTAGAGAGGACGACAGCAATGTCGTCAATCAGGGTGGTACCGCGATGAATTCGTCCCTGGCTGTTACGCAGCCGGGGACGGTTTTTAGTTTAAAGAAAAATTAGGAGGAGTTTTTAATGGAAAGATATTCGCCGCAGAATATTGAAAAAAAATGGCAGGCTAAATGGCAGGTGGAACATGCATATCAGACAGAAATGGATGCGAGCAAACCGAAATACTATGTGCTGGAAATGTTTCCTTATCCATCAGGAAATTTACATATGGGTCATGTACGCAATTATTCTATTGGAGATGTGCTCGCCCGCTATAAAACAATGGAAGGGTTTAATGTGCTTCATCCGATGGGTTTTGATGCATTTGGTATGCCAGCAGAAAATGCGGCAATCAAGCATGGTGTAAAGCCGTCGGACTGGACCTATTCCAATATTGAAAACATGAAGCGACAGCAGCGTGAGATAGGGCTGTCCTATGACTGGAACCGCGAAGTTGAAACATGCCGTCCTGATTATTATCGCTGGACGCAGTGGCTTTTTGAGCTTTTCTATAAAAAAGGTCTTGCGTATAAGAAAAAAGCTTCTGTAAACTGGTGTAATACATGTAATACGGTTCTTGCGAATGAACAAGTTATTGATGGAAAATGCTGGCGTTGTGATGATGATGTCGTCAAAAAAGATCTGTCACAGTGGTTTCTTAAAATTACGGATTATGCTGATGTGCTTCTTGAAGACCTCAAGGACTTAAAGGGATGGCCGGAACGAGTTAAGACGATGCAGGAGAACTGGATTGGCCGTAGCGAGGGCGCAGAATTTAGTTTTGCTGTGCCGGATTTCAACGAAGAAATTCCGGTCTATACGACGTGCCCGCATACGGTCTTTGGTGTAACCTATGTTGTACTCGCTGTAGAGCATCCGCTTGTAGACAAGCTTATTAAGGGGCGCGAAAATGAAGCGGAAATACGTGCATTTATGGATGAGGTTCGCAATCTGAGTGAAATCGAACGTACATCGAGTGAATCAGAAAAGAAAGGCATGTTTACAGGTGCCTATGCAGTGAACCCATTTAATGGTAAACGTGTGCCAATCTGGATAACAAACTATGTTCTTTATGAATATGGTACAGGTGCGGTTATGGGTGTTCCAACACATGACGAACGTGACTGGATGTTTGCGGATAAATATAATTTACCTAAGGTGCTTGTTGTAAACAATATGGAAGGCACCTTAACGCTTGATACAATGGAGGGGGCTTATGTCGATCCTGGCGTACTTGTCAATTCCGGCGAGTTCAGCGGTATGGACTCGGAAAAAGCAAAACCGGCCATTATCAAATGGATCGAAGAGCATAAGGTTGGAACGAAGCGTGTAAACTACCGTCTGCGTGACTGGTTGATCTCACGTCAGCGTTATTGGGGCGCACCGATTCCAGTTATATATTGTCCGCATTGCGGCGAAGTTCTTGTCCCGGAAAAAGATCTGCCAGTTAAATTACCAGAAAATGTTAAGTTTGAAGCAGGCGCTGTATCACCACTGGCACAAGTGGAAGACTTTGTTAATTGCAAATGTCCGAAGTGCGGTGGTTCGGCAAAGCGTGAAACTGACACAATGGATACGTTTATCTGCTCCTCTTGGTATTACCTGCGCTATACAGATCCGCATAATATGGAGGCACCGTTCGCGAAGGATAAAGTCAATTATTGGGCGCCCGTCGATCAGTATATCGGTGGTATCGAACATGCAATTCTTCATTTGCTTTATTCGCGTTTCTTTACAAAGGTTTTGAAGGATGCAGGTCTTGTTGATTTCAATGAACCGTTTACGAATCTTCTGACTCAAGGGATGGTTATCAAGGATGGTTCGAAGATGAGCAAATCAAAAGGCAATGTTATTTCACCGGAAGAAATTATTGGCAAATACGGTGCGGACACGGCCCGTGTCTTTATTCTTTTTGCTGCACCGCCGGAACGCGATCTCGAATGGAGTGAGCAAGGCGTTGAAGGCGCATATCGTTTCCTTAATCGTGTATGGCGTATTGTTGGTCACTTCGAAGAAACTATCAAGGCGGGTTCTGATATGTATGATGTGAATACGCTGACAAAAGAGGAAAAAGAACTTCGTCGTATTCTGCATGTGACAATTCGCAAGGTAACGGAAGATGTTCGGGATCGTTTCAATTTCAATACGGCGATCAGTTCAATCATGGAGCTGGTCAATGCATTCTATACTTTCCAGGATGATAAAAAGGTCAATAGCAGTCTTGTCCGTGAAGTGTCGATCAACCTTATCAAGCTTCTGGCACCTTTTGCACCACACATGACAGAAGAAATCTGGATGAATATTGCTGGTGAAGGCAGCGTGCATAAGACGTTATGGCCAAAGTGTGATGAAACGGCTTTGGTTATGAATGAGGTTGAAATTGTTCTCCAGATTAATGGAAAAGTTCGTGATAAGATTGTTATCGGGGCGAACCTTAGTCGTGAAGAAATGCAGAAAATTGCTCTTGGACAACAGCGTGTACAGGACTACGTCACAGGCAAGACCGTTGTTAAAGTTATTTGTGTACCAAAGAAACTTGTAAATATTGTTGTAAAATAGAAATAAGAAGATACGTTGTTTGATGCCACAGGACACAGACAACGTATCTTATTTTTTATTTGTGCAATTTACATAAGCAGGCAGGATAATAATAGAAAATGTCAAATTATTAAAATGATAGTAAGCTGGTTCCATAAAATGATTTTTTGTGGGGCTGGAAGAGGGGTGTTGAAATGAACGAGGGATTGAAAGAATATGCAATAGAGGAACTGCATGCAGGGATGATCGTAGGACGGTCGGTTTATGACGAAAACGACAATGAACTTATTGCCGAAGGAACTGTATTGACAAACAATATAATAGTGTCTCTTTTAGACCGACCTATTTTTTTTGTCAAGATAAAAATGGATGATCCGGTAAAAAAAGAAGTGCCGCAACAGAAAACCGTAGCGGCGATTTATGATGGGCATGTTTTGGATACACATTATGTGGTGAAATATCAAAATTCATTTAATGCTCTCCACAATATTTTTATAATGGCGCGGCGGACTTCTGAGATTGATGTTGAAGGTATATTGAGTATTGTGAAAGATGATTTTTTTATAGAAATGATTGATGGGCTGAAGGCTATTACGCAAATCCATAATATGGTTCGCGAGGGTAATTATTTGATTCATCACAGCATTCATGTGGCTATCCTCGCAGGCCTTATGGGACATTGGCTTCATATGCCGGATGTTCGGCTGCGGCGTCTTGTCGTTGCGGGAATGCTGCATGATATAGGAAAGACACGTATTGCGGAAAACATTCTTGATAAACCGGGTAAACTATCTACATCAGAGTTTAAAATTGTATCCGGACATGTCGATTTTGGCTATAAAATGTTGTGTCATAGCAGCCTCAAGGATGAAACGGAGCTTCTTAGTGCGGTGAAACAGCATCATGAACGTCTGGATGGTTCTGGATATGTTGATGGTCTTAAGGGAAAAGATATTAGTGAATTTGCTCGTATTATAGCGATTCTTGATATGTATGATGCGATGGCGGCAAATCGGGTTTATGCAAAAAAGAAATCACCATTTGATGTGTTTGGTGTTCTTGCAGATGATATAATGGCAGGGAAACTTGATGCAGAATATGGTGTGCTGTTTATTCAAAAAATTTGCCATTCTCTGAACGGTAACTGGGTTATGCTTAGTAATGGGAAAAGGGGGAAGATTGTTTATCTTGATGAGAGTCGTATGCAGTCTTTGCCAATTGTACAAACAAGTCTGGGTGAGTTCATTGATCTCAATACGACACCTGATGTGAAAGTCTCAGCTTTGCTCACAGAAGATGAAGTTAATTAGTTTATTGTTAAGAAGTACCGCGATGTCGTGTCAAGGTACTTCTTTTTTTTGTAGAAGGATTTCAGAAAATTGTGGCGAATTTTGTTCGAAGAAAGAGAAAAAGGACGTGAAGAGGATGCCAATGTATAAGCGTTCAATGTTTATTCTTTTGCTTTTGGCAAGTGTAGTTATCGGAGGGACTTTGTACGGTTATCATGAAAAAGATCTGCCGCTTGAATTAGACGCGGCAACGCAGGAAGGGGCAAAAAAAAGCAATGCGGCTGTTGACGGGATCACGGTCTACGTATCGGGTGCAGTGAACAGCCCAGGCGTTATAAAGCTTGATGCAGGTGCACGAGTGCTGGATGCTGTGAATCTTTGCGGTGGGATACTGCCAACGGCAGATGAAAGTAAGGTAAACATGGCGCAGGTGCTTAAGGATGGTGTACAGATCCGTGTACCGGAAAAAGCTATAGCAGAAAGTGCGCCGGGAAAAGCACAGGAAAAAGTTGATGGCAAGGTTAATATTAATATGGCAGATAGTAAAGCCCTTGACAGTTTGCCGGGCATTGGCCCGGCAATGGCACAGCGTATCGTCGATTATCGGCAGACGGAAGGGGCCTTCCAGACGCTGGAAGATTTAAAAAAAGTGCGTGGTATTGGTGATGCGAAGTTTACTAAGCTGAAGGACAAGATCACGTTATGAGTACAGGACAACAGCAACTAACTTTTTTAAATAGTATACTTGGCTGTTTTTGTCTGGGGATATTTCTAGCAGTAAAGTTCACAGTTCCAATGCCGGTGCTGTTTGGAGGACTCTTTCTATTGGTTTTTGGAGCTGGATGGTCGGTATGGAAGAATAACTCCTATGCAGCTTATATTTTTTGTGCGCTTTTTTTACTGCTGGGCTGGGTGCGATTCTTTCAGGCAGAGCTGCTGCCAGCCGATGATATCAGTATACATATTGGCCAGGAGGTAAAGGTCCATGGTACGCTTATAGAAGCGCCCCGTGTTGTTGAGACATCGGATGGACAACAGAAAAGTCGCTATGTTGTTCGTGCAGAACAGGTGCAAAAAGGAAAGCAGAACGTGAAAACATCAGGAGTGATTTATGTTTATGCACGGAAGGAGCATGCAGACGAAGCTCGTATTGGTGATCGCATTATAGCTTCAGGTGATTTGAAAGGGCTTCATGGCTATCAGAATCCGGGGCGTATCGATATTGTGGCAGCCGCAAAGCGGCAGGGAATCACGGCGCGCTTGCAGACAGGGAAACGCGGCGTACGGATCGAGCCGGAAAAAAACATGCTTTTTCTCCGGCAAATTCAATTGATACGTATGTCTATTATGGATTCGCTCCAGCATGCAATGACGACATCTGATGCCGCAGCGATTTTTGCTATGTTGTTTGGCGGGTATGGCGGAATACGGCCGGAGCTTTTAGATGTCTTTACGACAACGGGAATTGTACATATTTTGTCTGTATCCGGTTCACATATCACGCTGTTGGCAGCTACGGTTGGATGGCTGGGGAAATTTCTGCGTTTGAAGCGATCAATTACGGCGTTGTTTGTAATTGCACTTATCCTTGTTTATGGTGTGATGGCGGGTGGAGTACCACCTGTAATTCGTTCAGCAATCATGGGGATTTTGACGTTTGTGGCGTTTTTTCTGGAACGGGAAAAAGATACTCGGCGGATACTGAGTATTATTGGTCTTGTAATGCTAATGCTGCAGCCAGAACTTCTTTTTGATGTCAGTTTTCAGCTGTCCTTTGCAGCAACGGCCGGATTGCTTTATATTTCACCTGTATTATACGGGAAGATGAACCGGATTCCAGAGTGGCTTGCAGCAAACTTTGCGATAACGCTTGGGGCACAGCTGGCCGTTCTTCCGTTTTTGGCCTGGTATTTTAATCGTGTATCAGTAAGTGCGCTTTTGGCAAATGTTATTGCAGTTCCCCTTGTGGAATATATTATTATTGTCGGTTTGGCGGCATCATTGATTGGCTTGTTTCTGCCTTTTTTGCAGCATATTATGTTTGTGCTGGCGAGTCTGACGCTTGGAATCGTTTATGAGATTACGAGTGTGCTTGCTTGTTTGCCAGGCAGTGCAGTTTATCTGCCATCTTTTTCATTTATTGTTGGTGGGGTATATTATGGAGGACTTGCTTTGCTTTTGCAGCCGGAGGCAGGAAAGCATATAAAGGTTCTGCTGCAATACAAGAAGCAGCTGGGAGCAGCAGGAGTCGTTTTAGCAGCGGTACTGTTTTTCTATTGTCAGCGGACGCAGTTGCTGCAGGTTCATTTTATTGATGTGGGACAAGGTGATGCGGCACTTATTATTACGCCACATGGAACAGCTGTGATGATTGACACAGGTGGGACACGTGAAGGCGCTTTTGATATTGGCAGTCGTGTTGATGTACCATATATTTGGCACTATGGTGTTCAGCAGCTTGATACGATTTTTTTGACGCATGCCCATGAAGATCATGCAGCTGGTACGGCTGGTATTATGAAAAAGATGAAAGTAAAGCATGTTATCATTGGGCGGGAGAACCGCGAGGAATATGCAAAGTCAATGCAGCTAAGTGTTGAGACGGAGCCTGTATATTCTTTTGTACCAGCAACAGCCGGACAGCGTTTTATCATAGATGATGTATGCTTTGAAATATTGTATGCAGCAGATCCGGTTAAGAGCGGCACGGGGAATGAGACATCGAATGTCATACGCGTGAGCTATGGCCGGGCGAGCTTTATTTTTACGGGTGATTTGACAGCAGAGGCAGAAAAGAAAATGCTGAAGGAAAAAATTCCGTTGAAAAGCAGTGTGCTTAAGGCGGCACACCATGGTTCAAACACATCAAATACAGCAGAATTTTTGCAGGCGGTACAGCCAATCTGGACGGTTATAAGCGTGGGGGCTGATAATAGTTTCGGCCATCCCAATAAGGCTGTACTGGAGCGTCTTGCTGCGCAAAAAACAAAGGTGCTGCGCACGGATGAGAAAGGTGCAGTTGTCTTTGCGACGGATGGAAAGTCCATAGACGTGCGTACGTTTGTAGATAATGAAAAATGGTAATAGAGTCTTTTGACATGTAATGACAAAACAGCCCAAATGCTATATGATAAAAGTATAGCATTTGGACTGTTTTATTATAATATGAATAAAAAATGGATGTGGAAATATGAAATATGAAGATGCCATGGCGATGATACGAAAGAGTGATTTGAAGTCGGTTTATCTAATTACCGGTGAGGAACGCTATTTGGCAGATAAAGTGGAAAAGGCATTGCTTGCAAAACTTTTACCAGAGGGGACGCAGGATGCTTTGCAAAAAATCAATGGAGAAGCGGATTTAAATCAGCTTATGGGACTTATCGAGTCAGCACCGTTTTTTTCGGAGAAGAATGTCATCCTGGTTCGTGGTGCAAACCTTTTCAAAGAGAAAAAAAATGAAGAAAAAGGTAAGTCTTCAAAAACCGAAGAAAAATTTATCTCTATCTTAAATACTATGCCGTCGTATAGTGTCATTGTTTTTGAAACGTTGGAAAAAGCAGATAAACGGCGTAAGCTCTACAAAGCAATTGCCTCTTGTGGTGTGGTTGTCGAAGTGGAGGCTGTTAAGCCGTGGAATATTGGCAGCTGGCTGCAGGGGAAGCTGCAGGAGATGGATAAGGAGCTGGATCGTGAAGCCTATACGTATTTTACGGAAGCGGTGGGGACGATGCAGCAGGTATCATTGGGATTTCTTGATAAAGAGTTTGACAAACTAGCACTTTATACAACAGAGCGTCGGATTACGAAAGAAGATTTGCTGCAGGTGTTTTCAAGTATGCCTGAAGTGTCTGTATTTGCAATGCTGGATGCAGTTAGTGAGCGCCAGGTACAAAAGGCACTTGAACTCTTGCATCGTCAGCTCGATGATGCAGTATATCTCCCTCTGACACTAAGCCTTATTGTGCGGCATGTGCGTCAGCTCTGGCAGGCCAAAACACTTGAAACACAAGGGTATCATGGCAGACAACTTGCGGGCCCGATGCAGCTCAATCCATTTATTGCCGAAAAAATTGGCCGTTACAGCCGAAACTTTAGTGAGCCTGTACTGAAAAAGGCGATGCTTTCACTCGCTGAGGCAGACTACAAATTGAAGACGGGTCAGGCTGGTGCTGAACTTTTAGAGGATGTCATCATTGGTCTTTGTATGGGTAAATAAAGAAGAAATATGTTCTTTTTGCTTTTAGAGATAAGGTATAAAAAAGCAGATTTGTGGGAAGGTTATTCTATATACGCATTGCGCAGCAGGTCGATTTCCCGGGCATAACCATCATGATCATTTGGCGTCTCGAGAATAAAAGGCAATGTACGCAGACTTGGATGGTTAATAACACGCGTGAGGGCTTTTAGCCCGATCATACCCTGTCCGATACAGGCATGTCGATCTTTATGACTTCCCATAGGATTGAGGCTGTCATTAAAATGAATTGCACAAAGTTTGTTAAGTCCGATAATGCGGTCAAATTCTTCAAGGACACTATCAAGATGATTTACAATATCATAGCCGCCATCCCATATATGGCATGTATCAAGGCAGATACCCATTTTGTCTTTAAGGTCAATGCGGTCAAGAATAGATCGGAGTTCTTCGAAGGTACGGCCAACTTCACTGCCTTTTCCAGACATCGTTTCCAGAAGCACAGTCGTATGTTGTTCTGGTGTAAGAACAGAGTTGAGCATGGCTGCGATGTAATCGATGCCGATATCCGCGCCCTGGCCAACATGGCTGCCGGGATGGAAGTTATAGTAATTGCCAGGTGTATATTCCAAGCGATTGATATCATCTGCCATCATATCATGTGCAAAGATGCGCAGATTTTCTTTTGCGGCGCAGGCATTCATCGTATAAGGTGCGTGCGCGACAAGTTTTCCAATATGATGTTCTTCTTTAAAAGCCAGGAAGGTACGAATATCTTCCTGGTCAATATCTTTAGCTTTACCACCACGTGGATTGCGTGTAAAAAATGCAAATGTATTTGCATTTAGAGTAACCGCTTCTTTTCCCATGGCGGTGTAGCCCTTAGACGATGATAAATGATTTCCTATATGAAGCATAACATCATGTCCTTTCTCTTTTGTGAATGAAGTACTATATACATCATACCACAGTGATATGAGCCGGGCAAAAGAAGATTGTTTTATTGTTTTTACAGTTACATATCTCTTGTGTTGTTCTGATTTGTGAGGCTAAGGCGTTTGAGCATTTGCATGTCTTCTTGAATCGTCGTTCCTGAGGTTGTAAGCATGTTGCCGGTAATGGAAGCACTGGCACCGGTGAGCAGAGCAGATTCGCCATTTTGCGGGAGCGTTTTACGACCGGCTGCGAGACGAATGTTAGCAGTTGGATTGATATAGCGGAAAAAGGAAATTGTCCGCATAATATCTTCACTTGGCAGCTGTGGCAAGTCAGCAAGTTTTGTACCCTTAATCGGCATGAGAACATTAATTGGAATCGATTCGATACCCAGCGCGGCAAGGCTGACAGCCATATCAATGCGGTCAGCCCAGTCTTCACCCATGCCGATGATGCCGCCAGAGCAGACACAGAGACCTTCACTTTGGGCAAGCTTTATTGTGCGGATTTTATCATCATAGGTATGTGTAGTGCAAATGTGCGGAAAGAAACGGCGCGATGTTTCGATATTGTGATGGTAGCTTGACACACCGGCTTCATGCAGACGATGGAACTGTTCGTCAGTAAGCAGTCCATGTGAAGCACAGAGGCCAATACGGCAAACCTTCTTCATTTCACGATAAACATCAAGAGCTTTTTCGAAATCTTCGCCGATGAGCGCGCGGCCTGAAGTAACGATGGCAAAGCGATTGACACCTTCTTTTTCATTGCAAAGAGCATTTTTAATGATCTCGTCTTTATCCATAAAGCCGTATTCTTCAATACCTGTATGATGACAGGCAGACTGAGCACAGTAGGAGCAGTTTTCACTGCAGCGGCCACTACGGCCGTTGATGATTGTGCACAGATCAATGTGATTGCCACAGAAATGTTCTTGCAGATGATGCGCACCTTTCTGCAGATCAGATAGATTACAGGTAATAAAGAAGGAAAGGTCGTCGCTGCGATTTAGGCGGCGTCCAGCAATAATTTCTTCAGCAAGTTTTTGCAGATTGATTTCATTTAACATAGAAATAGCCTCACTTTTTTTAAATAATAAAATACTTTCTTCATTATATAAAAGTGCAATGTATTAGTCAACTCAAATATATATAATGGTTAACAATATATTTACTGTTAAAAATCTGTTTGACATTTGACTGCCTTGTTGTACAATTAAAGCAGGAAATGAGGTGAAGTCACTGTTGCCTGGTTGTAATTCCAAGGGATTCGCGTGTAGTAGCAGGGTAACAGACAATTATTTGAAAAAAGTTTTAGAGAAGAAGATTATTTTTCAAGATAGAAAAGAAGCTGCATCACTGCTGGGAAAGAATGATGTGTATCTGCATGTTCTTAATGAGAATTTTGATTGTCGTATGATCAGCCGCGGTGATGCGCTTGAAATTATAGGTGAGGAAGAAATCGCGGCGCAGGTCGTGAAGGTCGTCGAAGAACTGCAATATCTCTATCGTCAGGGAACGACACTTACAATGCATGAGATACGCTATAGCATTAATCTTGTAAAACAAGGCAAAAGTGATGAACTGCATCATCTTTTTAGCAGTGCAATTCTCGTGACAGCAAAAGGCCGTCAGATACGGCCAAAAACGCTGGGACAGCGTATGTATATTAATGTGATACGTCACAACTCAATTACATTCGGCATTGGTCCTGCGGGTACTGGCAAGACATATCTGGCCGTTGCCATGGCAGTTGCGGCACTTCGGAATCATGAGGTGAACAAGATCATATTGACGCGTCCGGTTGTAGAAGCAGGCGAGCATCTTGGTTTTTTGCCGGGGGATTTACAGGAAAAGGTTGATCCGTATTTGCGTCCGCTTTATGATGCATTGCAGGATATAATGGGAATTGATACATATCAGAAGCTTATGGCAAAAAATATTATCGAGATTGCACCGCTTGCCTATATGCGCGGTCGGACACTGGATGCTGCTTTTGTTATTCTTGATGAAGCACAGAACACAACAGGAAAGCAGATGAAGATGTTCCTTACACGTCTGGGATTTGGCTCAAAGATGGTCGTAACAGGAGATCTCGGGCAGATTGATTTGCGTGGTACACGCTCGGGTCTTGCAGAGGCAAGTGAAGTTTTGCAGGATGTTGAAGGTGTTGGCGGGATCTATCTTGATGTAAAGGATGTTATTCGCCATGATGTTGTCGCACGCATTGTGCAGGCGTATGATGCATATGAAGAAAAAAAGTCAGTGGAGGTATAAAGTGATATGGAAGTGATCGTAAGCAATTTTCCGGAGGTGCTTGTATTTTCGCCGGAAATTGAGGAGAATGTAAAAGCAGCAGCAGAAAAGGTTGGCGAACTCTATGCCTTGCCGACAGCGGAAGTCAGTATAACCCTGACAAACAATGCCTACATTCATACACTGAATAAGACGTATCGCCAGATTGATCGACCAACGGATGTATTGTCATTTGCGCTTAATGAAGGGCTGGAACCAGATATTGTAGACGGGCCGGAAATCAATATTCTGGGTGATATTATTATATCAGTAGAGCGGGCAACAGAGCAGGCTTGCGAATATGGGCACAGTCTAAAGCGGGAAATGGTTTTTCTGACGGTGCATGGAATGCTGCATCTTCTTGGCTATGATCATATGGAAGAATCGGATCGTGTTGAAATGCAAAAAGAAGAAAAATATATAATGGAAAATATTGGAATAAAAAGAGAATAGTAAAACTAATGGAGGTTTTTATGGAAAAAGGACATAAATCAGGATTTATCGCAGTAATCGGACGACCAAATGTTGGAAAGTCGACGATGGTCAACAGCCTTATTGGGCAGAAGATTGCGATCATGTCAGACAAGCCGCAGACGACACGTAACAAGATTCTCTGTATATTAACACAACCGGATGCACAGGTCGTATTTCTTGATACACCGGGAATTCATAAGCCAAAGGATAAACTTGGTGAATACATGGTGCGTGCGGCAGAAAATACACTCAGAGAAGTTGATGTCGTTCTTTTTGTCGTCGATGCAACGGAGGATATGGGTGCTGGTGAACGCTATATTTTGGAACGTCTTCAGGCAACAAAGAAGCCGGTACTGCTTGTCGTGAATAAGCTGGACCTTATCAATAAAGAACAGGTATTGCCGATTATTGCGCGCTATACAGCAAAGTATCCGTTCGAGGGTGTTGTGCCAATTTCAGCGAAGGAAGAAACAAATCTTGATGGGCTGCTTACAGAAATAAAGAAACATCTTGAGGAAGGGCCGCAATACTATCCGGAGGACATGATCACGGATCAGCCGGAGCGCCTTATTGTTGCTGAACTTGTTCGTGAAAAGGTACTCCAGCTCACGCGTGATGAGGTGCCGCATTCAATTGCTGTTGACGTTGATGAAATGAAGACACGCAAGAATAAAGATGTTTATATTCGTGCAACTATTTATGTGGAACGCGAATCGCAAAAAGGTATTGTCATTGGTTCGAAGGGAGCACTTCTTAAAGAAATTGGAGCGCTTGCACGTAAAGATATCGAAGCATTGCTTGGCTCAAAGGTTTATCTTGATTTATGGGTAAAGGTAAAGAAGGATTGGCGGGACAGGGCAGGTGTACTCAAGGGTTTTGGTTTTGAATAAGTACGAATGAAATAGTTAAAAAATGCCTTGCTGCGGTTGATAAGGGGAGATTTTTAGGGGGATTCACAGGTGAAAAAACATATGAAGGGTGTATCAAAGTATTTCGTTAATGGTCTTATCCTGCTTGTACCCATTGCTATTACGGTATTTGTCATTGGTGAGGCACTTTATTTTACCGAAGGGGTACTTGGCAAACATTTGCCGGTGCAATTTCCTGGTATTGGGATTATTACACTGTTAGTATTTATTTATCTTGTTGGTTGGCTGTCTTCAAACTGGTTTTCGAAGAAGCTCATCGCATATGGTGAAAAGCTGCTTAATAAGATACCAATCGTTAAATTTATTTATAATAGTGTCAAGCATCTTTCAACGGCAGTATTTGAGTCGAACAGTATGTTCAATCATGTTGTACTTGTACCCTATCAGCAGTCAAAAGCAATGGGCTTTGTCATGGCCGATGTGCCAGAGGAACTCAAGGAGCAGCTTGGCGGGGACTATATTTGTGTGTTTATTCCGTGGAGTCTTAACATGACATCAGGGACAAATCTCTTTGTGGCGAAGGAGGATGTTATTTATTTGAATATCAGCAGAGAAGCGGCCTTGCAGTATGTTCTTACGGCGGGAACAGTCATGCCAAACAGCAATGGGCATCATGAGGCTTATATTGAAGAAATCACACGTAAGACAGAGGAAAAGGAAAAATTCGATGGGGAAAAGCAGGAAGAATAATGGCACAGTATATGACAGAAGCAATTATTCTTGGTGTACGTAACTGGGGTGATGCTGACAAGATGCTGACAATTCTAACAAAAGAACGTGGCAAGATTAAGGCAGCGGCATTTGGCTGCCGCAGACCAAAGAGCCCACTTGCTGCTGGTATGCAGATGTTTAATCATCTTGATCTGCAGCTTACAGAGGGACAACGCATTGATACAGTTAAACAGTATGAGCTGCGGCAGAATTTTAGGATTATGAGCGAGGACCTTTCGGCAATGGCTTATGGTGCTTTTGTTGCTGAGCTCGTTATAGAGCTGTGTAATGAGCATGAGCCGCAGCCACAGATTTTTGATAAGCTTTTGCAGATCTTCAGTTTTTTTGGGAAGCGTAATCCGCGCCTTGTGGCCCTTGCGGCAGGTTATCAACTGCTCGAATATACAGGGAGTCAATTGCATTTTTCCAACTGCGCTTGCTGCGAAAAGGAACTTGTTGGTGATGCGTTTTTTTCCATAGGGCAGGGCGGTGCTGTTTGCAGGGACTGCAGGGCAGATGGTATGGAGCCTTTTTCTGCAGAACTTCGCAGTTTTATTGAACAGCTTATTTTACTTGACTGGGCACAGCCACCATCGTTTCGCGTGACTGGCAGTAACCTTGTCCGTGCAGAGCATCTCTTGTTGATTTATTTGCAGCAGTTACTGGAAAAGCAGCTCCGTTCGCTCACATTTATACAGCAGCTGCCCATGACAGAATAGATAATTAAAGTGTATATGTCTTATTGACAAGTGCATTTGTATTTGATAAACTAACACATAGCGATGAGGAAAAGGAGTAGTTCCAATTAAGCGAGACAGTGGTAGTGTGAGACTGTCAATGGAGCGAAAGGCATTTCTGAGCATAATTTTATACACTGAGGTGGGCGTCAGCCAATCAGGGTGGAACCGCGGGAATATATCCCGTCCCTGTAACAGAAGTTGTTACAGGGACGGGATTTTTAGTTTTGCGATTTAAAATTGAGGAGGAGTCTTTCTTATGAAATTTCAGGAAATTATCCTGACCTTGCAAAAGTTTTGGTCTGAGCAGGGTTGTATCTTAGCGCAGGCATATGATGTTGAAAAAGGTGCAGGAACAATGAATCCATCGACCTTTTTACGTGTGCTTGGGCCAGAACCGTGGCATGTTGCTTACGTAGAACCATCACGTCGTCCGGCAGATGGCCGCTATGGTGAAAATCCAAACCGACTTTATCAGCATCATCAGTTTCAAGTTATTATGAAGCCATCACCAGATAATATTCAGGAGCTTTATCTGGCAAGCCTTGAATGTCTGGGGATTGACCCGAAACAGCATGATATTCGTTTTGTCGAAGACAACTGGGAATCGCCGACACTTGGTGCGTGGGGTCTTGGCTGGGAAGTTTGGCTTGATGGCATGGAAATTACACAGTTTACATATTTTCAACAGGTTGGCAGTCAGGATATTAAACCAGTAGCATCAGAGATTACGTATGGGCTTGAACGTCTGGCAATGTATATTCAGGGCGTAGAAAATGTCTATGATATTGAATGGACAGAAGGCTATAGCTATGGTGATGTGTTTCATCAGAATGAGGTGGAACAGTCGACGTATGCGTTTGAGTTGTCTGACGAAAAACTTCTCTTTGATCTTTTTGATAAATATGAAAAGGAAGCTGTTCGGATTATTGATCATGGCTGTGTTCATCCGGCCTATGACTATGTATTGAAATGCTCGCATACGTTCAACCTTCTCGATGCACGCGGCGCGATTAGTGTATCGCAGCGCACAGCGTTCATCAGCAGAGTTCGCAAGCTGGCCCGTTCCTGTGCTCAATGTTATTTAAAACAGCGTGAAGAACTCGGCTATCCAATGCTTAAGGGAGGTAAAAAGTATGAGTAAAGAAATGTTGTTAGAAATTGGTACAGAAGAAGTTCCAGCACATTATATGCCGGAAATTCTTAAACAGCTGAGGAAAAATGCAGAAGCGATCTTTGGCGAAATGCGTATTTCATGCGGAGCTGTCCGTACGGTTGGTACACCGCGTCGTATTGCTCTTATAATAAAGGATGTTGCGGAAAAACAGGAAGATATATCAAGTGAAAATAAAGGGCCGTCTGTAAAGATTGCTTTTGATGCGAATGGAAATACGACGAAGGCTGCGCAGGGCTTTGCTCATGGACAAAACGTTGATCCAAGGGATCTTGTTGTAAAGGATGGCTATGTCTATGCTATGGTATATAAAGCCGGAAAGGATACAGCAGAACTTCTCAAGACGGTTTTGCCGGATCTCATCTGTGGGTTGAACTTTCCCAATAATATGCGCTGGGCGGATCTTGATTTTAAATTTATTCGTCCGCTGCGATGGATTGTTGCACTTTTTGATGATGCTATCATCGATTTTGACGTAGCTAATGTCAAATCCGGCCGCATGTCACGTGGTCATCGCTTTCTTAGTCAGGGTAATTTTACGATTGAAAAAGCGGCTGATTATGAAACTGCTTGCGAAAGGCAGTTCATCCTTGTGGATCAGGAAAAACGCCGTGCACTTATTCGTAAGCAGATCAAAGAAGTTGCAAAAGCGAAGGGGGGAGAGGCTGAAATCACAGCAGATCTTCTCGAAGAAGTCGTCTATCTCGTTGAATATCCGACAGCGCTTTGCGGCAGTTTTGAAGAAAAATATCTTAAGCTTCCACCAGAAGCAGTTATCACTCCGATGCGCGACCATCAGCGCTATTTCCCCGTGAAAGATGCATCCGGTAATCTCATGCCTCTTTTTATCACAATACGCAACGGTGGCAGTGAATATCTTGAGACGGTACAACATGGTAATGAACGCGTTCTTCGAGCTCGTTTGGCCGATGCTCAGTTCTTTTTTAATGAAGATCGTAAGAAATCCCTAAGAGACTGCCTTGAAAAGCTCAAAACGGTTGTATTCCAAGTGGGGCTTGGGACACTTTATGATAAGTCTGTTCGTCTCGAAGAACTTGCTGACGTTATTGCCAGTACGATAAAAGCTTCTGCAGATGAAACAAAGAATGCCAAGTGTGCCGCCAAGCTCGCAAAGGCTGATCTTGTTACGGGTATGGTCTGTGAATTTACAGAACTGCAGGGTATCATGGGGCGCGAATATGCATTGCTTGATGGTGAAACAAAAGAAACGGCAACGGCAATCTATGAACATTATATGCCGCGTTTTGCTGGTGATGCGCAACCGGCAAGCACTGCTGGCCGCATTGTAAGTCTTGCGGATAAGATTGATAATATTGTTGGGACCTTCAGCCGTGGACTTATTCCTACAGGCTCACAAGATCCATTTGGGCTGCGCCGACAGGCTTTAGGTATGGTCAATATGATTATTGAGGCAAAATATAGCTTTTCACTGGCAGCACTCATTAATAAGTCTATGGATCTTTTTTTTATTAAAGATGAAAAAGCACGGGCAAAGATGCAGATTGATGTTGCGGATTTTATCCGCCTGCGTATAAAAAATGTGTTTGCCGATGAAAGCGTTCGCTATGATGTTGTTGATGCTGTACTTGATTCTGTTGATGATATCTACGCTGTTTATCTTAGAGGTAAGGCAGTAGCAGAGGCTGTTGAAAAAGATATGACAAAGACAATTCAAGCCTATGTTCGTGCTGGAAATCTTGCTAAAAAGGCAAAAACTGCAGTGATTGATGCAGCGCTTTTTAAAACGGACGAAGAGAAGGCTCTTTATCAGGCCTATACTTCGGCAAACAGTGCAATTGAAAGTCTTATTGAAGGCCAGGACTACGTAGGTGCAATTGATGCACTTGCAGATCTTGCTGCACCGATAAATGCTTTCTTTGATGCAGTTATGGTTATGGATAAGGATGAAAAAATTAAAAATAACCGCCTTGGTCTTTTAAAATCAGTAGATATACTCATTGGGAAAGTCGCTGATTTTAGTAAAATTGTTCTTGCATAAATAAAGCAAAATAAAAAATGCAGGCATCCAGTTAGGGGATGTCTGCATTTTTATTAAATGCATAAAAATTTGTAAATTTTTGCTTTACGGTGATGCAAGTCTTACAGTACTTGATTATCAGTTATGTTGTAGCGCAGATGATCTGTCGATATCTGTTTGCCATTAATATTGGCATTGACATTATCGTAAAACTCAGCAATTTTTGTATCCCAGTTGAATTTAACAGAGTTGGCGGTGATAGATAGATCTTTGCGTTCGAGATCAACACTGCCGTCAATTGATGCTTCTTTGTTGTTTCCGTTGACATAGACTTTGTCACCGGTAAAAACAATATCATCCTGTGTGACAGTAATATGTCCCTGCCCCCAGACTTCAAGTGAAGTAATACTGACCTGCGCTGCATCGGCAGTAATGATGCGTGAACCTGTATCAATGCGAACATGGCCATCAAGCATATAGCGGCCTGTATTAATATCAAGATAGTTGTTATCGGATGTGATCGATGGTTTGTTAGCGAATGCGGTCGTGCTCAAACAGAGCAGTACAAGCATGAATAAAAATAAAATCTTAAAATTCTTCATGACAATCTCCTTTGTATACAATATCAAGTTAAAACTATGTCTTCTTTATTATAACAGAGCTGAGAAAAAAAGCACAGCCAAAAGGCTTTTCCTATATTGACAAGCCTGTAGTATAATAAGAAAAAGGGCAGGTGTTAACTATGAATGTACGTGAGCGCACAGAAAATATGGAATACGAAATATTATCACAGTATGCAGCAAAGAGCAAAGAGAGCCAAAGACTGCGGGAAGAGACAAAGTGTCCGTTTCGTACAGCTTTCCAACGAGACAGGGATCGTATCCTGCATTCGAAATCCTTTCGTCGGCTAAAACATAAGACACAGGTATACATTGTATCGGGCGATCACTATCGCACGCGTATGACACATAGTTTAGAAGTCGCCCAGATCTCCCGTACGATTGCGAGGGGACTGCAGCTCAATGAGGATCTTGTCGAAGCAATCGCACTGGGACATGATGTTGGTCACACACCTTTTGGGCATGCTGGTGAAGGCGCAATCAAGAAAATTATTGGACACTTTGCACACAATGAACAGAGTCTGCGGGTTGTTGAATTTCTTGAAAAAGGTGGTAAGGGACTTAATCTGACCTTTGCTGTAAAGGATGGTATCGTTAATCATACAGGAAATCATTTGCCAAAGACGTTAGAAGGACGAATTGTACGTATTTCGGATCGTATTGCCTATTTATGCCATGATTATGATGACAGTTTGCGGGCGAATATGCTGAAGCCGGAAAATTTGCCGCAGGAGGTCAGATCACATCTTGGTATCGAGTCATCGCAGATGATTACAGAAATGGTATCCGATATGATTCTTACCTCAATGGGAAAAGGGGATATTCTTTTATCGTCCAAGATGCAGGAGGTAATGGATGTTTTTCGCAGTTTTATGTTTACAAATATTTATCATTCAAAAACATTGGCAAAAGAACGTTCACAGGCAGCATTTCTTCTGGAGCAGCTCTATACGTATTTTATGCAGAATTTTGCCGAGCTTCCAGCGGAGTTTTTGCAGCGGGAAAACTGTTGGGGCAAGCAGCAGATTGTGGTTGATTATATTGCTGGACTTACGGATAGTTATGCAGTACAGGTTTTTAATCAGATATTTATGCCGCCGATTGGTATCATGGTCCTTTAACTGAATAGATTATAAAAAAGAGCGTTTTCTAATAGAGAAACGCTCTTTCTTTTTGTGTAAACAGCAAATTTATAAAAGTTTGTCAAGAGGAAAAAGGATATTGGAAATTTATATGGAATATATCATGTAAAGAGTGATAAGTCAGCTGCATGTAAGCGGACATACTCATTAATAGGAGATAAAAATAAATTGATGGAAAAGCAGGATATTTTTAAAACTTAGCGAATTTAGGTTAGGTGTCTTATTTGAAAAAGTGTTTTTATGGATAAGAGTGCGGTGAAGGGTGAACTGTGTAATGAAAGATAACAGCAGTATGGACGAGTTTGTAGAACGCGTGCGCTCTGAGTCGGATATTTTGTCGGTGGTTTCATCGTATGTTTTAATGAAGAAAAAAGGAAATCGTTATTGGGGTTGTTGTCCTTTTCATCAAGAAAATACACCCTCTTTTTCGGTTGTACCGGATCAGGGCTTTTTTTATTGCTTTGGCTGTCATGCTGGAGGAAATGTTTTTAAGTTTATATCTCTTATGGAAAACGTTTCTTATTTTGAAGCTATTAAACTACAGGCTGAAAAGTTGAATATTTCATTGCCACAAAGTGAGAAAACCGCGCAGGAACTGGTTCGGGAACAAAAGATGACGGATTTGTACAAGGTACACGATATGGCTCGGGATTTTTTTTATAATTGTCTAATGAAGACAAAATATGGTGTGCCAGCACGGGATTATTTTAGTCAGCGCGGGATAAAAGATGAGGTTATTGAAGAATTTCACTTGGGTTTTGCACCACCAGCCTGGGACAAACTATCAGCTGCTTTTCAGAAACGTGGAATACAGGCATCGCTCTTATTAGAGAGTGGCCTTGTTGCAGAAAGACAGAAAGCAGAAGGTATATATGACCGTTTTCGTAATCGGGTAATTATCCCGATTTGTGATGAACGAGGACGTGTTGTTGGTTTTGGCGGTCGTGTGCTGGATGACAGCCAGCCGAAGTATTTAAATTCTCCGGAAACTATATTGTTTAATAAAAGAAGACTTTTATTTGGGCTGGATCGTTCCTGCCGGGCAATAAAGAAGGCTGGGTATGTAATTATCGTTGAAGGCTATATGGATGCGATGGCGGTCTATAGTTCTGGGATAAAGAATGTTGTGGCTTCATTGGGAACGGCTTTTACACAGGAACAATGCAAGAAACTGCTGCACTATGCATCTGATCTTTATTTTGCTTACGACAGCGACAGTGCCGGGCAGAATGCAACATTGCGGGCAATGTCGATTATAAAGGGAACCGGAGCAAATGTTAAGGTTATTATGATTCCTGATGGAAAGGACCCGGATGAATTTATCCGTAAGCATGGTAAAGATGCTTTTCAGAAACTTATTGATGATGCCTTGCCGCTTGTAGAGTATCGCATGCGTAATGTTCTTGAACATGCAGAGTATGCGACACTTGAAGGAAAGGTTAATGCATTGTCAGAATTACTTTCGGTTCTGGCGGATATTTCAAATGCGGTAGAGCTTAATGCATATATCGTGCGTATTGCTCAGGTTTTAGGCGTCGACGAAGGGGCAATTCGCAGTGAACTCAGTAAGTTTACTGGGACAAGGCAATCGACGCGCCAGCCTCAGAGCAGCAGCATAAGGCATGCTGCAAGGCGTGTCGATAATGCAATTCTTCGTGCTGGACGTTATGTTATTAAGTCGATCTGGCGGGATAATGGTATTCTTGCTTATTTGGAGGCGAAAATACCGATTACAGAGTTGCAGAATAAACTGCATGAGGAAATTCTGCAGTTTATTGCCGACAGGAACAGTCAGGATGAGCTGGTCAACGATGTTGCGGCAGCAAAGATGTTGAGCGAGGATGCAAGCGCTGAGCTGTCACACTGTCTTGTAGAAGAATTTGGGCCGGAGGATGAGCAGCAATTGTTTGAAGATTGTCTGAGAACGTTGCATTTAGCTTATTTGCGAAAATCATATGAAGAGCATCGTTTAAAAGCGGATGAGCTGGAACGTATGGGGGATGATGGTTTTTTGCAGGAACTGGCAGAGAGTCAGAGAATAAAAAATGAAATGGATGAGTTATAAATTGAGCTTTTATCTTGTTTTATGGAATATAGTGAAAGGAGGCATGTAAATGGCTGACGTTAAAAAGATGGTTTCAGTACCTAATCAAAGTTCTGAAATTGTGCTGAATTTATTGGAAAAAGGGAAGAAACACGGTGGGGTTCTTACTTATGGGGAAATCGTTGAAGCTTTGCAGGCGCAGGATATTTCACCAGACGAAATTGATGATCTTTATGAAACTTTTAGTAAAAAGGGTATCGATATTGTTGATGATACAGCAGAGCAGGCGGATGATGATAATGAGAAGAGTGAGGATGATATTGACCTAAGTATACCGGAAGGAATTAGTATTGATGATCCGGTACGGATGTATTTGAAGGAAATTGGCCGTGTGCCTCTATTGACGGCGGAAGAAGAAATATTTCTGGCAAAGCGTATGGAGGAAGGCGACGAAGAAGCACAAAAGCGTTTAGCCGAAGCTAACCTGCGTCTTGTAGTAAGTATAGCCAAGCGCTATGTTGGTCGTGGCATGTTGTTTCTGGATCTCATTCAGGAAGGTAACCTTGGACTAATTAAGGCTGTAGAAAAATTTGATTATAATAAGGGCTATAAGTTCAGTACGTATGCGACATGGTGGATCCGCCAGGCGATTACGCGTGCGATTGCCGATCAGGCGAGAACGATTCGTATTCCGGTACATATGGTGGAAACGATAAATAAGCTGATTCGTGTATCACGTCAGTTATTGCAGCAACTTGGCCGTGAACCGGCACCGGAAGAAATTGCCAAGGAGATGGAGATTACTGTAGAACGTGTGCGCGAAATCATGAAGATTGCACAGGAACCTGTGTCGCTTGAGACACCAATTGGTGAAGAAGAAGATTCTCATCTTGGTGATTTTATTGAGGATCAGGATGCACCAGCACCAGCAGAGGCAGCTTCATTCATGTTGCTTAAGGAACAGCTGGAGGAAGTGCTTGATACACTTACACCACGTGAAGAAAAGGTTCTTCGCCTGCGTTTTGGTCTCGA
>Ga0172378_10000731_pt1 | contig 29366 bp, 29 predicted proteins | sample GrowelOW332metaG_FD_119755 | JGI IMG/M metagenome (GOLD analysis project Ga0172378, IMG submission 119755) | Groundwater microbial communities from an aquifer near a municipal landfill in Southern Ontario, Canada - Pumphouse #3_1 metaG | ecosystem: Environmental > Aquatic > Deep subsurface >...
AACTGTTTTAACCACTGATACTGTAGACCTTCATTTGAAGGGAACAACAAAAGAAGAAATTATCGACGAAATGCTGGACATACTTGTGAAAGCCGGCAAAGTTACAGATAAAGCGGCTGCACGTGAGTGTGTGCTTGATCGTGAGCGTAAAATGTCAACAGGTATGAAGCACGGTATTGCTATACCTCATGGAAAGACTGATACGGTAAGCGATCTTGTAGCATGTATCGGCATTTCCGATAATTCGGTTGATTTTGACTCTCTTGATCAGGAACCTTGCCGTATATTTATTATGACACTGTCACCTGTAAACAAGACTGGTCCGCATCTTCAGTTTCTGGCAGAAGTCAGCCTTCTGTTCAAGAGCCCTGAAAAACGCCAGCTTATCCTCAATACACAGGATAAGGCAGAGGTCATAAAAATTTTAACCGAATAGAAAAAATATAACAGTATCCGGGTGACCTTTATGCATGCCATAGAGGTCTTTTTTTTATCTTTCTCATAACGTAAAAGGGTCGTATGAAACTGGAAGCACAGTTTAAAAACAAAAACGGAAAACTTTTTTCAATAAAAACCGGAAATGAAATTAATACAGATAGTCTTATAAAAGTTGATGCAGTATCAGGGAAAATCCCGGAACCAGCTTTCTCTGAATTTGTAGAACGAACAGCAGATCGTGATACGGTCCTCTTAGGAATTTGTATTGCATGGAGCGTCATAGAGATCTCCGAAGGAATATACAACGAGGAATTTTTGGCAGAACTGCGTGATTTTCTAAAAAAAATTGAACAGCAGGGAATATATGCCGTTATTATTCCGGAAACAAACGGCACTGTAACAGGCAGATCTTTTGCGTCTTATACAGCAGCTATGGTACATACGGCCCGCAGAATCAAAGATTGTGAATCAGTAGCAGGTTTTGCACTTCCCGCGGAACTTGCAGGTGATGATTCTGCTGTATCATCATTTATAGACGAAATGGCTGTAAAACATGCCCACTATGTGTATTTTTCACCTGAAAAAACACATAGTGGGCAGTTAATATCGTATCAAATGCGATAAATTACACTGTTTTCGATAAAATTCACATAAAAACATATATTTATCTCTGAATTCGCTTGCAATAAATTCTTTTTTATGTCAGCATACGGCTGTTTATTCGTCAAGAGGGTTTAGTACCCCTGTCAGTATGACATTGAGGGGTATTGATTTTGATTTTTTATTTTGGGGTATGAAATTGATGACCTGTGAGAAAGAAATAAATGATTTTTCTGCAGCATGCCGTGTAATTGTGATTTTGTCAGTTATTCTGGTTACTGTATCGCTGCTTGTAGCTTTTTTCCTTCCTGTTCGCCAGGTAATTCCTTTTACATCATTAGTCGAAAAAGAAGTTACCGGCAACGCCGAAGTAACTGGAGATTTTGGCACTTTACTTGAGGAGGTCGGTTATTCTTCGTCTACAGTTCGAAAGGGGGATGACGGTCTTTCTTTATACCGTCAGCCGACATCAAAAGCTGCTGTGGAATGGTTTTATCTTCATGTGACAGGTGATCGAGACGTAGCAATGGCTATTCTCGATGCAGCTGATAAAAATGATATTCCGTTATCCCTTGCATTTTCACTTGCATATACCGAAAGCCGTTATAATATACGCGCCGTGAATTATAATTCTAATACATCTATTGACCGCGGTCTGTTTCAACTTAACAGCAGTTCCTTTCCACAGCTTTCCGAGACAGATTTTTTTACACCTTCAATCAGTGCAAAATATGGCATGTCACATCTGCGTTTTTGTCTGAATGTTGCAGGAAATGAAGTGTCTGCACTTGCAATGTATAACGCAGGAACGAATAAAGTTCGTTCAAACAGCACTCCCCAGGCAACACTTAATTATATCGGCCATATTATGCTGTACCGGCAGATGCTGGAAAAGCTTTTTTCTGACGAAGTGCTTGCATATTATGATACAAAACTTGATATGAGTGCAACTGTCGCTTATCAGAAATAGTAGTTTCATCGCCCTCCTGAAAATTGTTTCCTGCAGGGTAAAAAATACCTGTCAGGAAGAGTCAACCTGCATATTTACAATTTTACTAAAACACTGTTAAATATTTCACAGAAAATACAATTTTTACTCATTTTTGCTCCAGTTTATGGAATCCTGCAGCATAAACAGTCTGTTTCAAATTGACTTGAAAAGCGGTAATCAGATAGTATCAGAGGCATACATGGGAACTATTTCAGAACCAGCTAAGAAGAGACTGGTCCTTCTTGCACAACTGCTTCTGCAGCAGAAGAACGGGCGGATAACTTCTGCTGCTATAAACCGGCTTACCGGTTGGTCTGACTCTCTTATCCGTCACGATATATCGTCGATTGGATTTAAAGGGGGATTTTCCAACGGTTATAATGTCAGTGAGTTGCGGGAGGCTGTCTGTAATGCGCTTCATATTGGCAGTGCAGATGCGGGATATAAATGCTGCATTGTCGGATTAGGACGACTTGGAGCAGCTTTGCTTGACGACAGTATATTCAGTGGAACTGAATATGAAATAGTTGCCGGATTTGATCCGAATGTGAACAGAACAGAAATTCTGCGTTCTACATTTCCTTTGTATCCGGCTTCACGTCTGGAATCTGTTATTCAGGCAGAGCATATAGTATATGCTGTTCTTGCTGTTGCAGATAAAGATGCCCAACTGATAGCAGACAGGCTTGCTCGCTGTGGAATACGCGGTATAGTTAATTATACAAATGTTGTGCTTTCTGTAAGTAACAGCGTTGCTTTGGAAAATGTATCGCCGGTGACTGCGTTGACGAATCTTTCAGCCCGTACGGGTGAAAGTAAAATATAAAAAGAACATGGGGGTTATTTATGAACCGGGTTTATAATTTTTCTGCCGGGCCTTCCTGCCTTCCGGAGGAAGTTTTAAAGGAATGCGCTGCAGAAATGCTTGACTGCAACGGAACTGGTCAGTCTGTTATGGAAATGAGTCATCGCTCATCTGCCTTTAAACCAATAATTGAAAATACAGAAAGACTTGTCCGCAGGCTTATGAATGTGCCGGATAATTATAAAATTCTGTTTCTGCAGGGTGGAGCAAGTACACAGTTTGCAATGATACCGCTTAATCTTGGAATAAAGAGCGGAAAAGCAGCTTACATCAAGACTGGTGTATGGGCTAAAAAAGCAGAAGCCGAAGCAAAGAAACTCGGTATTCAGGTAACGGAAATTGCATCAAGTGAAGATAAAAATTTTACGTATATCCCGAAAATTGAAAAAGTTACCGGTGATTACGATTATGTGCATATTACGTTCAACAATACAATAATGGGGACGCATTACGAATATATCCCTGATACTGGATCAATTCCTCTTGTTGCTGATATTTCGTCATGTATTCTTTCAGAACCGCTTGATGTGAGCAAATTCGGACTGCTTTATGCGGGTGCGCAGAAAAATCTTGCTCCTGCCGGTGTTACGCTTGTTATTATCCGCGAGGATCTTATTACAGAAACACCGCGGGCCGGCACTCCAACGATGCTTACATATAAAACGCATGCCGATGAGGGCAGTATGTTCAATACACCTCCCTGCTATACGATTTATGTAATGGGAAAAGTTCTCACCTGGGTTGAATCAAAGGGCGGAGCCGAAGGAATGAAAAAACTTAACTACGAAAAAGCTGATCTTTTGTATAATTATCTTGATAACAGTACGTATTATCATGCAACGGCAGAAAAGGGGAGCCGTTCAATTATGAATATACCTTTTCTTACAAAAGAAACTGATGCTGCTAAGGCAAAAGAAATCAATGATAAATTTGTAAAAGGTGCTGTGGCTGCAGGAATGGTGAATCTTGCGGGACATCGTCTTGTCGGCGGAATGCGTGCATCTATTTATAATGCGATGCCGGTTGACGGTGTCAAAGCACTTATAAAATATATGGACAAATTTGCAAAGGAAAATAGTTAATTTTTACCTGTTGTAAAAAATAACTGCGGGTTTGCTCTCCGGCAGATCCGCGCTCTTTTGTTAAAAAAATATTGACGCGCCGTCCGGAGCGCTCTTTCTAAACAGGAGTATAGTATGTATAAAATTCAAACATTAAATAAGATTGCATCTGTCGGATTGGAACAGTTTCCCCGTGATGATTATGAGATTGCTTCTTCGATTACCGACCCGGATGCAATTCTTGTCCGGTCTCAGGAAATGCATGATATGAACCTTCCCGGAACAGTAAAAGCGGTAGCCAGAGCAGGAGCAGGGACAAATAATATTCCTGTTTCTGACCTGACGGAGAAAGGTATTGTTGTGTTTAATACACCGGGAGCGAACGCAAATGCTGTTAAGGAACTGGTAATTCTTGCGCTTCTTATATCAAATCGTCCTGTTATTACCGCAAATTCATGGGTGAACGGTCTTGCAGGAAAAGGCGATGAAATTCCGGATCTTGCAGAGAAAGGAAAATCGCAGTTTATCGGGCCGGAACTCAAGGGGAAAACACTTGGTGTTATAGGACTGGGGGCAATTGGTGCAATGGTAGCAAATGTGGCTGTTGAACTCGGTATGACGGTTATGGGATATGATCCCTTTATGTCCATTGCAGCTGCATGGAGACTCAATACAAACGTCAGATATGCAGAAACACTCGATACACTGCTTGCAAAATCCGATTATATTACCGTTCACGTTCCTCAGACAAACGAGACGAAGGGATTTATTAACGCAGACAAAATCAATGCAATGAAAACCGGCGTCCGCATCATTAATATTGCCCGCGGAGGACTTGTTAATAATGCTGATATGATTGCCGCGCTCAAAAGCGGAAAAGTTTCTTGTATGGTAACGGATTTTGCTGCAGAAGAACTTCTTAATAATCCGAAGGTTATATGTTTCCCTCATCTGGGGGCATCAACACCGGAAGCGGAAGATAACTGCGCCGTGATGGCTGTAAACGAACTTCGTGAATTTCTGGAAAAAGGAAACATTACTAATTCGGTGAACTTTCCGAAAACTGTTACCGACAACATGATACCTGCCGGCGGTACGCGTCTTTGTATTTCCCATAAGAATATTCCGGGAATGGTTTCAAAATTCACGACAATTCTGGGAGAAGCAAATCTTAATATCGGTGGAATGATCAATCAGAACAAAGGAGATGTCGCGTACAATATCATTGATGTTGACGGCAGTGTTCCTGAAGAGACAATTACAAAACTTTCAGCAATTGAAAATGTTATGAGTGTACGTCCGATTTTTGCATAGAAGCGGTAATTAAAAATCCAAAGTCCCCACAACGGTTTCATCGTCGCTGCGGGGCTTTTTATTTTTTTTCGTTTTTACGGAAGTACGGGGACTTGGGGCTGCAATGTCATCTTCTGTTTCTTCTGCATCAGCATAATCATGAATTTTTTTTGTATTTTTTTGCCGTACAGCCGTTTTCGTACCGTTGTTTTTTGACACGGAAAAGAAGGCAAAAAGACTGCCGCAAAGTCCTCCTGCAATATGAGCAATGGTTGAGATAATGTCTGTTTGAACCGATTCTGCATGGTAGATTTGTCCACCTGCATATAAAATAAATACAAGAATAAAAGATAATGGAAGTTCGTTTTTTTCAAGCGACATGTATGATGTAAGAAATATCATCATGAAAACGATGTCACCTGCACCCATCGCCGGAACAGAAATGAAACATGCGTTTATAACTCCGGTAACAAGTGTCGTTACAATCATCATGAGGGCAAGCGCGGGAGGGCCGTAGTGGTCTTCCTGTATGGGGCCGAGCAGAAGTATAAGCGACATGTTTGCGATAAGATGATTCCAGTCTGTGTGGTCAAAAACGTGTGAAAAAAGACGGAGATAATCGAGCGGCTGTTTCCAGTTAAAAGGATGTGCGCTGCTGCTGCTCCCAGGAATGATAAAAAGATGATGGAAGATATATATGTCGAGTATCATAATAACGGTACAGGCAATTACGAATGTAAGCGTAACAGGTGCATTGTATGTTACTTTTAATTTACATCCCACAGCGTTCTTTTTTGTCATGAAAGAATTATAGCATATATTGGATTGATATGCAAAATTGTGTATATTATATGTATGGCTGATTTTGAAAAAACTGAAAGTGGTGAAGTTTCGGCCGGACTGGTCGATGAAGAAGCATTCAGTTTACCGCCAAACGGGCAGGTCGTATTTTATAACGATGACTATACAACTAAAGATTTTGTTGTTGATGTTCTTGTGTCTGTTTTTCATAAGTCAGAGGCAGACGCCAGCAATATAATGGAGAGTGTTCACCAGAACGGTTCTGCTGTTGTAGGTGTATATTCGTATGACATCGCTGCGACGCGTGCTGCAGTTGTAAAACAGCGCGCGCGGGAGCAGGGATTTCCATTGAGGGTTGAAGTACAGAAGGTATAGGGGATTTATATGGAAATTAGTCCGCAGCTCAAAAAAATATTATCACTTTCGTTTTCCGATGCAAAGTCGTCACGACACGAGTTTTTTACACCTGAACATATACTGCGGACAGCACTCCAGTTTGATTCTGTGTGCGGTCTGCTTGAAGCGAGCGGTGCCGATGTTGCAACAATCCGCGATACGGTCGAAGAATATCTGACGAAGCAGGTGCCTGTTGCCGCTGTTCAAACCGAAAACAGTCAGACCGCGGAACCTGTCGAAACACAGGGGTTTCAGGAAGTTATGAACAGGGCGGTGTATCATTGTGCAACAAGTGACAAACCGATGCTTGATATAACCGATGTACTTGTAAGTATGCTGGAAGAGAAAAAAAATTATTGTGCCTATTCTATGCGGATGGGCGGCTTGGATCGTCTTCGGCTGCTTGAAGTAATAAGCTCTATGAAGGGACCGGATAATGAAAATCCGTTTGCAGGCGGCAGTGATGACGAAACCGATTCATCTCCGGAGTCTCAGCAGAAATTCATACCAGGTATGCAGACAGGAGATGATGCACAGGCGGAGAATGTAAAAAATGCCAAAAAATCCGCACTTGAAAAATACTGTATTGATTTAACAGAAGAAGCAAGATCAGGCCGGCTTGATACGCTTATCGGGCGGGAAGAGGAACTTGACCGTACGATTCAGATTCTGTGCCGCCGGAGTAAAAACAATCCTCTCCATGTAGGTGATGCAGGAGTCGGGAAGACTGCCATTACAAACGGCCTTGCAATGCGTATTGCGGAAGGAAAGGTTCCGGATGCGATAAAAGATTTTTCAATTTACAGTCTTGATATGGGGCTTTTACTTGCCGGTACCAAATTCCGGGGTGATTTTGAAGAACGTCTCAGAAAAATTACTGATGAACTTATGAAAAAACAGAAGGCTGTCCTGTTTATTGATGAGATTCATATGATCATGGGTGCAGGAACAACAGGTAATAGTACGATGGATGCTGCAAATCTGTTAAAGCCGGTACTTTCATCGGGAAGAATCAGATGTATCGGTTCTACGACATACGAAGAATATGCGAAGAATTTTGAGAAAGACCGTGCGCTTGCCAGACGTTTTCAGAAAATTGATATAAAAGAACCGTCTCCGGAAGAAACGCTATTAATTTTGAAGGGATTGCGCAGCAGATATGAACATTTTCACAACGTAGTATACAGTGACGCTGCAATAAAAGCAGCGGTTGATTTATCAGTACAGTATCTGCCTGATCGCCGCCTTCCCGATAAAGCAATAGATATAATTGATGAAGCCGGTTCTTATTTGAAGATTAAGAGCAGGGGTGGATTTAACGGAGATGGAAAGAGTCGTGCAGAACCGGTTGCCATACCTGATAAAGAACAGAAAGATCTGTCATTGTCGGAAATAAACAGTCAGAATGCCGGGGCTACGACGAAAAAAAATCCCGTCGTTTCAACATCGATTATAAAAATGGTGACCGCAAAAATGGCACGGGTTCCGCTTGAATCTGTTACGGGTGGGGAGCGGGAAAAACTTCGTGTAATTGAAGATACACTGAAGACAGAAATATTCGGTCAAAATAAGGCTGTGAACGCTGTTGCAAAAGCGGTAAAACGGGCGCGTGCAGGTTTCGGCAATCCTGATAAACCGGAGGCAGGCTTTTTGTTTGTCGGCCCGACAGGTGTTGGTAAGACAGAACTGGCACGTTCCCTTGCACGTATACTTGGCGAACCATTGCTCCGGTACGATATGAGCGAATATCAGGAAGAATATACGGTCAGCAGACTCATAGGGTCTGCTCCCGGCTATGTCGGATACGAAGAAGGGGGACAACTTACTGAAGATATACGAAAAAACCCTCATGCTGTCGTTCTCTTTGACGAAATTGAAAAAGCACATCAGAAAATATACAACGTACTTCTTCAGGTAATGGACTATGGTTTCCTTACGGACAATCAGGGCAGAAAGGCAGATTTCCGCAGCTGTATTATCATTATGACAAGTAATGCAGGTGCCCAGGAGATGGAAAAGGGAATGATAGGTTTCGGTTCAACAGATACGGCAAACGATGAAGCGTCGTTGAAAGAAGCCGTTGGACGTGCGTTTACTCCGGAATTCCGCAACAGACTCAGTGGTATAATAACATTTCTGCATCTTGAAAAAGATATTGTCCGGAATATTGCAGCAAAAGAAGTGAAACGTCTTTCGGAACGGCTTGAAACAAAGAAGGTGAAACTTTCTGTTACAGATAAAGCGCTTGATTATCTTGCGGAAAAAGGGTATTCCCGTGAGTTTGGAGCCCGTAATATGGCACGTACCGTGGAAGAAGAAATTGCATCTCCTCTCACTGACGAAGTGCTTTTTGGAAAACTTTCATCAGGCGGAACTGTACGTATAGACACGAAAAAAGGGAAAAACACTGGGGCGGAAATCATGTTTGTCTATGGAAAACGTTGAATGGCAGGAACAGCTTGGCAGAGAGCTGTTCGGAACTGATTTTGAATTCGCGCATTTCCCCGTAAAAGACAGTGGTCGCAAAGGGTTGCTTGGGTATACTGACTGTATTTCCCCGTCACTTGTATTTTCTGCATATCTTCAGGGAATATTTCCCTGGTACAATGAGGATGAGGGCGATCCCGTGTTATGGTGGTGTCCTGATCCGCGCTTTGTACTTCCTGCAGACGAGTTGCATATACCACACAGTATAGATCGTTTTTTGAAACATACACCTTATACGTACACGATGGACAAGGCTTTTACTGATGTAATAAAAGGATGTGCCGCAATGGATCGGCCGGGGCAGGAAGGTACATGGATCGGCCGGCAGATGCTTGATGTATACAGAAATCTTGCAGAGCGCGGTATTGCGCATTCTGTTGAGGTGTGGCATAACGGACGACTTGCCGGAGGATTATACGGGATTCTCGTCGGTCAGGTATTCTGCGGCGAATCGATGTTTACAGTGGAAGATAACAGCAGCAAAAGCGCGTTCGTACTTTTTTCCCGTGCCTTTATAAAATGCGGAGGAAGACTTATCGATTCTCAGGTATACACGGACAATATAGCGCGTTACGGTGCGCGTAATATAAGTCGTATTGCGTTTCTGCGCATGGAAAATCAACTGCTTCCGGGCAGACTCTGCAGAAATCTGCGTGAAACATTTGAAGAGTCTGCAGGCATCTGATTTAATTTTGAAGGCTTATACGGAGTTTCCCGTAACGATATCAGATAATCACTTGTATTGCTTTCCTCAATTCACTAATATACTATATATATGAACGCGATTATTACTGTTGTCGGATCTGATAAAGTTGGAATTATTGCAAAAGTGAGTACTTTTCTTGCAGCTCACAAAATAAACATTGCAGACATAACACAGACTATTTTGTCGGGAAATTTTGTTATGATGATGATGGTTGATCTCGATAGTGCTGATATTTCTATTGATGAACTTCGTAAGTCGATGAGCAGAGAAGCGGAAGAAATGGGTGTTGAAATCAATATCATGAACGAGAAAGTTTTCAGCGCAATGCATCGGATTTAGTTTTTTTATATTGCTATGGGCATAAAAATTTTTTCACATAAGGTGCCTCGTAACGCATCGAGTGCCGCTAAGGATATGACTGTCGGGGAACCGGCACGTCTTATTCTGCTGTATTCAGTCCCGCTTCTGGTAGGTAATCTGTTTCAACAGATGTATAATATGGTCGACACAATTATTGTCGGCCGTCTGCTCGGTCAAAATGCCCTTGCCGCGGTTGGAAATACCGGCCCTATGAATTTTCTCGTGCTTGGTTTTGCCTACGGATTGTCGTCCGGATTTGCTGTTATTACGGCGCAGCGGTTCGGTGCAAAGGACTGGGCGGGACTGAAACGTTCGGTTGCCATGAATATTAAACTCAACGCCGCAAGTTCTGTCATTCTTACTGTTCTTGCCTGTGTATTTGCAATGCCTATTCTGCATGCAATTAATACGCCCTCTGAAATTATTAAACAGTCGTTCAGTTATATAATTGTTATTTTTATTGGTATTACAACATGTACTATGTACAACTGCGGCGCTTGTATACTCCGTGCTGTCGGCGACAGTAAATCCCCGCTTGTTTTTCTTATTATTTCATCGCTTCTTAACATTGTACTTGATATTGTTCTTATCATAAAGACAAATATGGGGGTTGCCGGCGCTGCATGGGCCACTGTTATTTCACAGGCGGTAAGTGCAGTACTGTCGTTTGTCTGGATTTATGTAAAATATCCGCTGCTGCATGTGTATCATTCTGATTTTTCACCCGATGTCTGGTTTGCAAAGCAGCATATTTCAATCGGTGCGAATATGGCGTTCCAGTTTTCCATTACGGCAATAGGAGTCATAATTCTACAGGGCGCTCTTAATAAATTCGGGCCTGCTAAAATTGCAGCTTTTACAGCGGCGCAGAAGGTTGAACAGCTGGTTACGATTGCCGCCGGTACATTCGGAGTGACTATGGCAAACTTCAGCGGGCAGAATCTTGGCGCAAACCGTATTGACCGTATCAGAGAAGGTACAAATAAGGCCGTTTTCATTACGATAATTTTTTCGATATTATCTGCAGTTTTTGCAATAGTGCTTTCAGACCAGCTTACGGGGTTATTTCTTAAGGACGCGCCGGAAGAGGTTCTTTCTGCGTCGCGTATGTATCTGCGGATAACGGCTGCATTTTATCCGGTGTTATTTGTACTGTTCATTTATCGTAATGTTTTACAGGGAATGGGACGCGGGTTCTGGCCTCTTATGGGAGGTGTTTTTGAACTCATAGCACGTGCTGTTTCTGCCTATACGCTTCCGCTTGTATGGGAATTTGCAGGAGTATGTGCTGCAGAACCGATGGCATGGTGTGGTGCAACGTTTCCTCTGGCAGCAGCTTATTATATCATAATCAGGAAAATTCACCAGAAGTAAGACACACCGGCTCTGACGTCATCGCCGGTGGGTGTGCAGCAACACGTTTCCGGTCTTATTGCTTAAAAATTGGTATTTTTTAGGGCTTGTATGCCATTTTTTAAGGTAAAATAAACAGTGGGTAAAAAAGAAAATTCCCCGCCAGTAAATTTTAAAAACACTGCCAGTAAATTTAAAATTTCTCGCCATGGAAATTTAAATTCTACGCCATAGAATTTCGCGTACCTCGCCATGGTACGTCAAATTCTATGGCATACTTCGCAAAATTCTATGGCGAGGAATTTTCTCCTGCAGCATGCCTTATTTATTCCTTAAAAAAGTTTATCCGCAGAATCGAAGTAAATCTTCTTATTATCTCATCTTTTCTTTCCGGAACTTCTTTCCGGATAAAAAACGAAAACATCAGTATAGTAAGAACAGTCGAACGATACACAAATTGCATAAAGGTAAGCTAATGCGTATTTTACTTTCCATTTTCCTTTCTCGCGCTCTGGGGAAAACAATGCTCCTGTGAAGAAGAGTGTTCCGTGTATAAGGTTTTTATCATCGTTATTGTGAATGTCAAGATTGGGCATTCCCGTGAGGGCGGCGGATTTAATTTTATGTCAAGTTGTATTTATTATTTGCCTTGTACGGCTACAATGGTAGCAAAGTCGCCTATCCTGTAGCCAAGAGCTGCCGGCATAAAGCGATTGAACATGTGCTGGTAGCAGGAACATTGTTCCGCCTGTATCGAATCCAACGTATTGTTTCATATCGTCCTCAGAATGTTATTATTTCTTCATATACTTCAATGGCATAATGATCGGTCATGCCGGAAATATATTCAATAACACATTTCTGGTACGATTCATTATCGTTTACGTCGAATACCTGTTTTGTATTGTAACGCAGAATCTGTTTGCGGTCCGGATGCGTGTGTGGTTTGTAATTAGTATACTTTATGAGCCAGTCTTCAAAAGTTGTACAAAGATTCGGATAGTAGCGTAATGCCTGAGCTGCCCGTCCGGTCTGTGCGTACGGCTGGACACGCATGAGCGTACGATACAGGGTTCTGATTATTCCGGTTGCATACTGCTGGAATTCACGAAGCCTCCAGTGATTGTAAATGTTCGCGTAGTTGAATTTTTTTAATTCGATTATGAATCTGAAGTATTCATCTGAGAAACATAACCCCTTTTCCGGACTGCTCTGTTCGCACAGGTCAACAATAAGATCATTTATGAGAACTGTCGTATTGACAGCCTTTCCGCTTCTGAGTGCATGTTTAGCCCTGCCGTCACTTTCAAGTCCAAGTGTTGTTGCAACAATTTCACGGAGCTGGCGGTATGACGACATGTCAAGTATATGGTACGCCCGTGCGTCTTCAATATCGCGTCCGAGATAGGCAATTTTATCCGCAATTTTAACGACACATCCTTCCCATGTATATGGCTGGATAAGTCCGGGGCGTTTTATTGAGTATAAGTCGATCGCTTCTGTGCGAGGTCTGATTCCCTGCTGGTCTATTTCTCCGCAGTGGCAGATAAGTCCGTCCCGTACTGCATAGGTAAGGTTTAACGGCTGCTGCATTCCGTCCGGATCGGCAAGTGTTTCGATATAGTCCGCAAAAAAAAGACTGTTGCGTTCGTGCCAGAATTTTCTTGGTGCGTTTGCTACATCTTTTTGTTCCAGAAGCATGTTCAGGCAGTCTTCTCCATGATGGCCGAACGGTGCATGTCCTATGTCGTGACCTGTTGCAATTGCCGTCGCCAGCTGTTCGTTGAGTCCAAGATATTTGGAAATTGTTGCAGCGACGGATGCTACATGACTTACATGCTCCATTCGTGTACAGATATGGTCATTATGTGGAGCAAAAAATACCTGAGTCTTGTGCTTGAGGCGGCTGTATGCCTGACAGTGGAGAATGCGTGTATAATCGCGTTCAAAATCCGAACGTATATCATTTCCTCTTCCATATAACGGAGTCTCCCGTTGTATGCATTCTTCCCAGTTATCCTGTCTGTGACTGCAGCATATTTCTTTAAAAGAATCTTTCATATCCGGTCCCTAGTATATATTTCAATTTACTCTGTTGATGCAGTCTGCTCTTTATACGCAAGACTTTCATGGAGTGTATTATATCAATGATTTATTTTTACACATATATAATAGTTAAGAAATGTTAAAAAAGAAAGGTCACCGTCAAAAGGAGGAAAACGGTGACCTAATCTATCTGCATTGGCTGCTTAGTATACTATATAAGCAAATAAAAAGGAAATAGGTTACATTTAATACCATTATTTTGATCCGCGTCCGATTTCCGATGCTTGACAAAAGTCATAAATCTGTTATTCTGTATACTATGACATTATGACAAAAAAGCATAATATGTCAGTTTGTTCTTATAGGAGAATCATATGGCAAAAAAATACGCATTTTTATTTCCGGGGCAGGGTGCACAGGAACCTGGTATGGTGAAGGATGTCTGTGGAACTTTTCCTGAAGCCCGTAGAATTCTTGATACAGTTTCATCAGTTACCGGAAAAGATATGACAAAACTTCTGTGGGAGACAGAGCAGGCTGAACTCAGCCGCAGTGATAACAGTCAGCTTGCAATTACAACGGCATCTCTTGTAATTGCTGAAGTTCTCAGGACTAAGGGAATTGTTCCTTCGGCTGTAATGGGCTTCAGCCTCGGAGAATTTCCTGCACTGTGCATTGCGGGGATTCTTTCATTTGATGACGTTATCCGTGTAGTTCAGAAGCGCGGTCAGATTATGCAGAAGGTATGCGGGGAAATTGCGGCTGCAAATGCCGGCCATGCACCGGGAATGAGTGCTGTTATTGGTCTGCCGCCCGAAAAGGTTCTGGAAATCTGCAGTGGACTTAAGGATGTGTATGCAGCAAATCTCAACAGTGTTAAGCAGACTGTTATCAGTGGAACGGCTGAGGGACTTGCTGCGGCAGAAAAGGCCGCAACCGAAGCCGGTGCACGGCGTGCAATCCGTTTGTCTGTAGCGGGACCGTTTCACAGTCCGCTGATGCAGAAGGCAGCAGACGAATTTGAGAAGGTTTTGGCCGATGTTATGTTCAATGATCCGAAAATTGATTTATTCAGTAACGTTACCGGTGAGAAGGTGACAAAAGGAGGCGACGCTAAAAAGAACGCCGTGCTTCATCTTACTCATCCGGTTCAGTGGACGTCTGAAGAAAAAGTACTTGGCGGTATTATGACAGCTGATGCAGCAGACGAATGGTCAGTACTGGAACCAGGTGTCGGTAAAGTATTGAGCGGCCTCTGGAGGGATTCGGGTTTCGGTGAAAAATGGGCAAGTATGCCGGTAAACTCGGTTGAATCCATAAACGGGGTGCTGTAATGCTGCTTACCGGAAAAAAGGCGCTTGTTACCGGTTCCAGCCGCGGAATTGGGCGGAAAATAGTTGAAACGTTTTTGAGTGAAGGAGCAGCAGTGTGGGGGCTGTGTTCGCATCCGTCGGATGCAAGGGCAGACTTGGAAACATTTGCATCTTCGCATTCTGTGGAATTTCATGAAATATGTGCTGGTGCCGGAAATGCAGTACAGCTTTCTGATATAGTCAAAGCCGCGCTGTCGGAATCCGGAGGATTTGATATTCTGGTGAATAATGCCGGCATTACGAAGGACGGATTGTCGTTCCGCATGAAAATGGAAGACTGGCAGAAAGTGCTTGATGTTAATCTTACTGCAGTTTTTGTTACTTCTCAGATTGTTTCGAACGACATGATTCACCGGAAATCCGGATCAATTATTAATATGTCAAGTATTGTGGGAATTCACGGTGGTGCGGGGCAGGTTAATTATTCTGCAAGCAAAGCAGGACTTATCGGCTATACAAAAAGTCTGGCAAAAGAAACAGGTTCACGCGGTGTCCGCGTGAATGCTGTTGCTCCCGGGTATATTGAAACTGATATGACAAAAGCGGTGAATGAAAAAGCACGAGAAGCATGGCTTGGACAAATTCCTCTGAAGCGGCCGGGACATACATCAGATGTTGCAAATGCAGTGCTGTTTTTTGCAAGCGATATGTCGACATATATTACAGGGCAGGTTCTGGGTGTCGACGGCGGACTGGGAGCGTAAAAGGCGTCGGAAAATCTGCTGAATACATTTGATGTTCGCAGATGCCTTTATTTTTTTGAATTATTCGTATGAATTACAGATACAGGAAAGACAGGAGTGTTAATTTATGGAAAAAAGACGCGTAGTTATAACCGGAATGGGAGCTGTTACTCCGTTGGGAAATTCAGTTGAAGAGACATGGAATGCGGCAAAACAGGGAAAAAGCGGTGTCGGTCTTATTACTCATTTTGATGCAAGTACATTTAAAGCACGGTATGCAGGAGAAGTAAAGAACTTTGATCCGGCTCAGTATATGGATCCTGCTTCTGCCCGTAAGATGGCACGCTTTTCGCAGTATGCGGTCGCAGCTTCTAAAATGGCACTTACGGACGCAAATCTTCTTGATCGCTCTGAAATTCTTTCAAACGCAGGAATTTTTATGGGTGTCGGGATAGGCGGATTTGAAGTGACGGAAGACTGCTGTGCAAAGTATCTTGCCAGCGATCAGCATAAATGTCCTCCGATGACAATACCGGAACTGATCCCGAATGAAGCCTGTGGTAATATTTGTATGGCATTCGGAATTCACGGACCAGCCCATACTGTAACAACTGCCTGTTCAAGCGGTACAGATGCGATTGGAGACGCGCTTGATTTTATACGCACGGGAAGACGGGATGTATGTCTTGCCGGTGGAGCCGAAAGTACAATAAACGGATTTGGTATTGCCGCGTTTGAAGTACTGCACGCCCTTTCTACCTCGTTTGCTGACAATCCGACGGCAGGAAGCCGTCCGTTCGATAAAAAACGGGAAGGTTTTGTAATGGGTGAAGGAAGCGGCGTTCTTATTCTTGAAGAATATGAACATGCCAAAAAGCGTGGTGCTCATATTTATGCAGAACTTGCAGGATACGGCGGATCAAGCGACGGGTATCACCTGACAGCGCCTAATCCCGACGGTGTATGCGGAGCTGCAGCCATGACAGAAGCACTCTGCGATGCTGGTATAAAACCTGAGGAAGTACAGTATTATAATGCACACGGTACGAGTACGCATATCAACGATCCGAGTGAAACAAAGATGATTAAAAATTCTTTCGGTGAAGAGAATGCCCGAAAACTTCATATTTCCTCAACAAAGAGTATGACTGGGCATTGTCTTGGTGCAACAGGCGCTGTTGAAGCAATATTCTGTATAAAAGCGATTGAGGATAGTTTTATTCCCCCGACGATCAATCTTGATGAACCTGATGTAGAAGGCGGGTGCGATCTTGATTATACTCCGAATAAAGGAGTGGAATGTAACGTCGACTGTGCGATGAGTGCGACGTTCGGGTTCGGCGGACATAACGGCGTCATTGTCCTGAAAAAGGTTAAGTAATTATGAGTGTTACTACAGATATAGAGTCACTGCTTCCTCACCGTAAACCTTTCTTATTTGTCGACGAAATAGTTTCATGCGATGAGCACGGCAGCGTGAGTACCCGCAGATTTACAGATGAAGATTTCTTTTTTAAAGGTCACTTCCCGGAGTATCCTGTCGTTCCCGGTGTCATCCTTATTGAAACAATGGCACAGGCTGGCGGTGCGGCTTTAAGTTACCAGAAAAAATTTAAAGAGGGCAGTCTGTTTTTTCTTGGCACGGTAGATAAAGTTAAGTTCCGCCATCAGGTCCGTCCCGGTGATACTGTACGAATGGAAATTACAAATTTGCGCGTTTCGGAGCATATGGTAAAGCAGTCGGGCAGAGCATATGTAGGTGAAACCCTTGCCGCAGAGGCCGAGTGGATGTGTCTGGTAGGTGAAGCCGGTCGTGAGTAAATAAAATTTCCCTGCACATGCGCTCTGATGGGCGTGTGAGTCTGTCAGGAAGAGAGTATAAGGCGTATGCTTTTAAGAAAGCTTACGCCTTTTTTGTCTGCAGATTTTTACGCAAAAGTTAATTATGCTGCAGCTTTCTTTAATTACTGTTTTTTAGTTATAATTCTGTTTAATCCACTCGGTAACACGATCGCTGAGAGATTCAATCTGTCTGCTGCCTGAATTTGCGGTCTCTGCAATAAGGTACGGAATGACAATCTGCTCTTTCATGTCGGTCCATCCTGCCGGAAAGTTTTCAGGCACGCTGAGCATTTCCCCGGGAGGCGTATTTGAAAGCAGCATAGTATCATATAACGGTAAAATATGTTCGTTTACTTCTTTTAGTGAAGAAAATCCTCCTGCAATACCGAATTGATCAGTATCAAGATTGATTTTCGCTTTGTGTTCAAGAATAGCGTGCTGAGTATCTGCATTAAGAAACCATGCAATAAAATCAGACGCCTGTGTCGGATGTTTTGCCCGCTGTGGAATTCCCATCATTACAAGAGGATCTTCTATTGGAATTTTTTTATCTTCATAAATCCATCTGTAATCTATATGTGCTGTTTGTTCCGGTGAAAGATGAAAAAGAATATCGCTTGTTATATATGCAAAAAGCGTACGGCCGGATGTAACCTGTTTATATGCCGGCATGTACAGATATTTGTAGATAAAATCCTGTTCGACCTTTGATGAACTATTGGCGTTTTTTGTCCAGTTGCGCAGATAGGTAATTGAATCAGCAAGTCCTTCCGCATTCCAGGTAAATGAATTTTTTGATTCGTGAAAATGTGCTCCTTTTGTTTTTGCTGTAAAGTACAGAAAGTCACTGCTGCTTTGCGGTGCGAATCCGATCCGGGTAAAAAGGCCGTTCGTATTCTGTTTATTATATGCAGCACCTGCCGTACGTATCTGTTCAAGAGACAGCATATAATTATCTTCCACAAGTTCCTGATTATCAGTAGAAAATATTACAGCAGGAAGATTAAAGCTTACAGGGAGCAGATATTGTGTACGTTTTACCTGTCCTGCTGAAAGCAGCTGGGAATAAAATACAGATGATGAAATATGTTCCCGGTCAAATATTGTATCAAGCGGGCGGAACTTTCTGCTTGTCTTTTCGGTACGGAGCCAGGGACCGATTACAATATCGGGTGATGTTTCACCGTTAAGAGCACTCAGGGCTTTCGACGGATTATCCTTATAGATAAGCACCGCTTTTTTATCATCGTGCGTACTATTGTACAGTTCAATGTACGATGCGAATTCCGGTATATTTGTCCATACGATAATGTGTTTTTCGTTTTTTACGGAACATCCTGTCACCGATAAAATTGCTGCATACAGAAATATCAGTGACAGTAAACGTAATTTTTTTTCAGGCACGATCCAATTTTTCAGCTGTTTCATATATTTCAGAGTATACCGATTCAATTTTGTCTTCGTCTATACTGCTGAAAGCAACACGGAGGGTAGATTTATCAATGGAAATTGTTCCTATTCCTTTTTCATTCAACAGTTTTTTGCGCAGGTCCTCTGCATTTATGCTGCTTACATGAAAACTCATGAAATACCCTGAATTAAACGGCAAAGGTTCAATGACAGATGATTTGTGAGTACTTACAAATTTGCGTACTGCAAGGTACCGTGTTTCAAGCAGTTTGCGGAAGAAAGCTTTCTGTTCTTCATGAGCGGGATCATTGAACGCATGCATGAGCATGGTTTGCGAAGGTGTCGAACTGCATGATACAGACGAACGGATAACGCCCATGAGTTTTTTAATGAGTGCGTCGTATTGTGCGTCTGTAAACCCTTTGCATCCGAACGTGAGGAATCCGCAGCGGAATCCCCATGCAAAGTCTTCCTTTGTTGGCCCGTCGGCTTTTACAGCGAGTACGTTTTCATGCATGTCTGCAAGATAAGCAAAAAGAGACTGCTTTTCGATAGTGTCTTCATAATCGAGTCCGAAATATGCATCGTCACTTAAAATAAGCAGTCTGGCACCTGTGTCCGCAGTTTCCTTTATAATACGGCAGACTTCAAGGACTTCTTCATGCGTCGGACTGTATCCTGAAGGATTCTGTGGAAAATTCAGAAGTAACCGTACGGAACCGTATTTTTGAGCCTCCTGCTTTACCGCTTTTTCGAGCCCTGGGATATTGAATTTTCCGTCTTTGAACATTTGAAACTGATGAAATTCTGCTCCACGGCGTGCTTCTACTACAAGCGCATAATTATCCCATGCCGGATCAGAAGTAAGCAGTGGTTTTTTATCGTCAAAAAATAAATCAGCAATATAAGAAATACCTGCAGTTAATCCGGGAACAACAACCGGCAGTGATATTTTCTTACTTAAAAGCAGCGGATTTTTCTGCAGCATCTTTTCCTGCCATATTTTCCGGAGTTCAGGATTTCCGGCTGTCGGTGCATAAGCGACAAGTTCTCCTGCTTTCAGTGAGGGTGCATTTTTCTGAATTGACGGCAGAATGGCAGGTGTACCGTTTATAACGGTCATACCGATTGTCCCGTTTGCTTTTGTCGCCGCTTTTTTTGCATCATTACTCTGTGCAATTATGCCCTTCGGAAAATACATACGGACGCCCATATCTGAAAAAAGAGCTTCTGCTGTTGTATTTTTTAGTATATCGTTTAATTCTTGTGCTAATGGATTTAACATGGTACAGTAGATTATCCTGAATCAGGAGCAGATTGTCAATTAAAAAAATGTATATTTATACAGATTTGAGGTTGTAAAATGGAAAAAAATGACATAAAACAGGAAGATTTGACGCAATGTCGTGATCTTATCGAGAAATGCCGCAGCGAAGCACAAAAACGCATAATCGGGCAGAGTTCATTGTTTAATGGGATTATGACCGCATTTATAGCAGGCGGACATGTGCTTCTGGAAGGAGTTCCCGGACTTGCCAAAACGCTTGCTGTCCGTACTTTTGCAGAAATTTCCGGACTTGATTTTAAACGTATTCAGTTTACTCCTGATCTGCTTCCTGCCGATGTCTCCGGCACGCTTATCTACGAACAGGGGAAAGGTTCGTTTTCCGTTCGAAAAGGACCTGTGTTTACGAATATTGTTCTTGCCGATGAAATAAACCGGGCGCCGGCAAAAGTTCAGTCTGCTATGCTTGAAGCAATGGAAGAGCGCCAGGTCACAATAGGGGAGGAAACGTATAAACTTCCGGACCCTTTTTTTGTTCTGGCAACACAAAATCCTATTGAACAGGAAGGAACATACAATTTACCGGAGGCCGAGCTTGACCGTTTTCTGCTTAAACTTGTCGTACCGTATCCGTCGGCGCAGGAAGAACTTGCGATTGTCAGGACAGCAGGAAATGCTCCCTTTGTACCGGTCGATAAAATACTTTGTGCTGCAGATATTAAGAAATTCCACAGACTGACCGGTAGTATTGTGAGCGATGATAAAATAATCGAATATATTGTTTCCATCACAGCCGTTACGCGTGCATCGGCTGGTAAGAAAACTTCCGGCCACGACATTACGCGCTATATTACATTCGGAGCGTCTCCGCGGGCAGGAATTGCCCTGCTGCAGTGTGCGAAAGTTTCCGCACTCTTTCAGGGGCGTTCGTTTGTTCTTCCCGAAGATGTAAAGGCTGTTGCTCAGGATGTCCTGCGTCACCGGCTTGTTCTTTCGTATGAAGCAGCAGCTGACAGTGTTACTGCAGATGAAATTATCGCACGTATCCTTGACTTTGTGCCGGTTCCGTAAAAATGCAGCATTTTCTAGCCGTAAACAGAGAATCTCTTTCAAAACGGGCTTCAATGCTTCGTATTGCCTCTGTGAAACTTGCTGATTGTCTTAAAGCAGGTACATTTCGTTCATTGTACCGCGGACAGGGAATTGAGTTCAGCGGTGTCCGTGAGTATCTGCGGGGCGATGATGTACGTGCGATTGACTGGAATGTAACTGCCCGTATGGGGAAGCCGTTTGTGAAACTTTTTGAAGAAGAGCATGAACTGCAGATCTTTCTTGTTGTAGACAGTTCGTTTTCGATGTTTACAGGGTACGGAAACAAATCACGGTATGAAACTGCTGCAGAAGCTGCCGCACTTATAGCGATGGCTGCTGAGGTGAATGCTAGTAGTGTTGGTGCGGTTATTTTCGACGGGAAAATACGTTTTTCCTGTTCGCCTGAAAGTGGACGCAACCGTACAATGCTGCTGCTTACCCGTCTTGATGAAACAGACGGACACGAATGTGCCGGTTCAGTACTCGGCAGTGCGCTTACCGGTGCCGGAAAGTTATTGAAAAAGCGTTCTCTTGTTTTTGTCCTGTCTGATTTCCGCTGTACGGGCTGGATAGAACCTCTTGCCGCTCTGTCTCAAAAACATGATGTCGTTGCTGTCCGTATCACGGATCTGATGGATAATGAACTTGCAGAAATGGGAACTGTTCCGTTTGTCGACAGTGAGACAAAAAAACGTCTTGTTCTGCCTACGTCTTCTTCTTTGTTCAGAAATGCCTGGCGTACGGATAACAGACAGCATATGGACCGGTGGCAGGAGGATTGCAGGAGACACGGCGTCCTGCCTTTACTGATCGCTACAGATGACGATCCCGTTCGTTCACTTTCAAATTTTTTTATTCACCGGGGGCAGAATGTATGAAAAAGATACTGGTACCGGTAGTTGTATTTGCACTGCTCTGCGGATTTATGCATGCTCAATCAGAGGTGACGCAGGTTACTCTTCCTAAAAGAATATTCATCGGTGATACAGCTGAAGTACGTTATACGTTCCGCTCTTCAGTTAATTTCTTTTCGGACATGAATAATTCGAAAACGTTACGAGAAATCGATAGTAAATCGCTGGGTTTTGACCTTGAGACAGATGACTATACCGTAACAAAAGCATCGCTCGCGCGCAGTGGTTCTTTATATACATTCAGTCTGTGTTTTATTCCGTGGCGTACGGGAGATATTAATTTTCCGTCTTTTGATCTTGCTCGTGCAGTATACGGAACCGCATCTTTTACTTTTTCAATCGACATGCAGCCGGTCTCTGTTTCTTCCATTCTTCAGGCAGCGGATGACAGGACTCTTCGTCCTCCGGCTGGTCCACAGCTGCTGCCGGGGACCGTCTATGCGCTGTATGCTGCTGCTGTAGCAATTCTTTTTCTTCTTGTTGTGTTGATTCGGATTATTGTAAAGTGGCCTGTTATCTGTAAGGCACGTAAAGAAAAGAAAATCCTGCGGTCATATGCCCGTAATGAGAGAGAACTGCTTAGGCGGCTCAGGAGACTGGGAAAGGCCGGGACGCAGATAAGTGACATACAGTTTTGTTCAGACCTTCAGCAGTTGATACGGCGGTATCTTGATTTCAGATATGGATATCATTTTTCCACGGTTATAACTTCACAATTTATGGCAGCATTTGACAAGGTGACAGCGGGAACACTGTCGGACAAAAAGCAGAAAGCGGTAGAAGAGCTCGTGTCTGTCCTGTCCCGTACGGATTATATCCGTTTTGCACATGATTCAATTGATTCAAACAGACTGCCTGCAGAACAGTATTCGACAGAACTTTCAGAAGTAGAACGGGAACAGCTTCTGGAAAGAATTCGAGGCGCCGTAGATAGTTTTGAGGAGGTGCAGTAAAATGCCGGATTTTCAGAACCCTGCAGCTTTTTTACTTTTGCTGCTTATTCCTGCTCTGTATGTTTTGCGTTCTTTGGGTCTGTTTACACGTATTTCATTTCCAGTGACACTTGCAGATTGGAATGGCTCTGTATTTGAATGGAAAAACGGGATGCGTAGTTTTATATCGCATATATCACGGGCAATTGCAATTGCGGGTTTTATTGCAGGAATTGCAGCGCTTGCAGATCCTGTTATATATCATCAGGAAAAAATATATACGTCACGTGGTACGGATATACTTTTTGTCGTTGATACAAGTCCGTCAATGGCGGTGAAGGATATTGCCGGCGGTATATCGCGTTTTAATGCAGCCCGTCAGTCAATCCGGGCTCTTATACAGGATAACAGTGGAGTTTCATTCGGCCTTGTAGCCATGGGTACAGAAGCTGCAGTTGTTGTTCCTCCGACGATGGATCATGATATGTTCTTATCCCGTCTTGACTCGCTTGTTGTCGGAAATCTCGGCGACGGTTCTGCAATCGGTACCGGATTGAGTACGGCTGTTTATCATCTTGTATCGTCTTCCGCTCCGAAAAAGTGTATTGTACTGATTACCGATGGTGAAAACAATGCCGGGGCAATCCATCCTGAGACAGCGGCGGAACTTGCAGAAAAAAATAATATTCTGCTGTATACACTCGGAATAGGAACACGGGGGACGGTTCCTCTGGATTATGTCGATCCGAAAACCGGTAAAGTATATTCAGGATATCTTGAATCAAACTTTGATCCGGCTCCTCTGAAGCAGCTGGCTTTATCTGCCGGCGGCCGGTATTACGGTGTACAGACTGTCAGCGATCTTGCGAATGCCCTTTCGGCTATTGGCCGTGACGTAACAGTCATTCAAACGTATCGTATGAAGGCGGAAAGCGAACGGTATTACGACAGGTTTATTCTTGTTTCCGCGCTTTTATTTATTGCTGCATGGCTTATACGGCGGTTGTATCTGCAGGAGTTTGTATAATTATGTTTTTTAACTGTGAACGACCATATGCATTTTACGGACTTATTGTTCTAGTACCTGCAGTATTGATCGCCGTGCGGAAATATCGCAGGATCATTAAGCAGACTGCGAAAATTACAGGAGTGTATTCATATATCCCCGGCGGAAAACGTATGAAAAATTTGCCCCGGATTATTGTTTTACGTACGATTTTTCTCTGCCTTGCATGGATTATGCTCACGTCTGCATATGCCGGTTTTTCATGGGGCGCATATGAAGTTCCTTCTCAAAAAAACGGTAATGCAGTTTCATTTGTGTTTGATATTTCATACAGTATGAATGCTGACGACGCTCCCGGTGGGTTAACAAGACTTCATGCTGCTGCAAAGTATTCTGATATACTCTTGTCCCATATGGAAAATACTTCTGTTTCTGTTGTGCTTGCAAAAGGAGACGGAGTCATTGTTATTCCTCTTACGGAGGATACCGCTGTTGTCCAGTCTTTACTTGGTACGCTTTCTCCTGATCTAATGACGGCCGCCGGTTCATCGCTGGGGAAGGGAATAGAGGCGGCGCTCAGGTCTTTTCCGTCTACTTCTGCACAGAACAGGCATGTGTGGGTATTTACGGATGGTGATGAAACAGACGGGCAGCTGACGGGCGCACTGGAAGACTGTGTAAAATACGGTGTAAATGTTTCACTGATCGGATTCGGGTCCGAACGCGAAATTGAAGTGACGGCCGGAGACGGCAGAACAAAAGTAATGACAGCACTTCGGTCTGAAAAAATGAAGAAAACGGCTGCTCAAGTTACCAGAATGGGATTCAGTACGAATACTGATGGTACCGTGAGATATGTAGATGCAACCGAGGCCGGATCTGCACTTGAATTACTTCGTTCTTTAAAAGCAGGTAATACAGACGATGAAAAAAACACATCGACGGTAGTGTCATATGAAGTAAAACCTGTGGAACGCTATTCATTGTTTCTCATAATGGCAGTCGTTTTTTTTGTATTAAGTTTTGCTGTTGCGGAATTTGATCCGGAAAATCCGGTAAAGCATCCGGCAGGAAGCGGATTTATTATTTTCATGTGTACGATTTTATTTTTGTTTACTTCATGTAGTCATGGGAAGACGAAAAATGCGCAGGAAATTATGCGCAGTTCATGGGCATGGCATCAGAAAAATTACAGAAGTGCGACAGCCGGCTTTCTTCGCACCGAAGAAAACGCGTTACAATATAATGACAACGTTACCATTCAGTATGCCCGTTATGATCTTGCTGCAACATACATTATGGAGGGGGAATACGCAGCTGCATCCGGCTGTCTGAATCAGATTTCTCCTGAAGCGCCTCCTCCGATACGTTATGCAGCATACTATAATGCCGGTATTATTGCATACCGGAACGGCAAATATAAAGAAGCAGCAGACTGTTTTAGGGATGCACTCAGAATCGATGGAACAAAAATAGAAGCAAAGGAAAACTTTGAGATAGCGCGTCAACAGCAGACTGAAGAAGATGTTCACGGAACAAAAAATACAGTCACTCCTGTTTCTCAGGAGGATAATAGAACTACAACAATAGAGAGTGCAGTATTTCAGCGGATACGGGAGAACGATAAGAAACAATGGAAAAACAGCGGATCGGAACAAAACTCGGAATCAGGATCGGATTATTAATATTTGCATTACTTCCGGCTGATATTGTATTTTCTCAGTCGTTTTCGGAGATGCATTCTCTTCAAGTGGTATCGCAGGACAGTGTGATCTACTCAGGAAAGGAGAGCCTGTTTATGCTCATCATTCCGTCGGTAAAACCCTCTGATGTTCAGGTTGAAACACCGTCTCTGCCGGCGGACGTCAGTTTTATTTCAATGCGTCGTACAGATTATGTTGAAAATGGAGTCCAGTCTGGTACGAAAATTGATTTATGGCTTACATTCCGCACTGCGAAAGAGTTTTCTCTGCTTCCTCTTAAAATAAAGGTCCGTAACAGATCGTATTCAATTCGTTTTAATGACATAACTGTTGTACAGGATCCGTCAACACTTGCTCCTTGTTTCATAATCATGTTTGATAACGGAACTGAAGTGAATAATACCCGGTGGATCGATAAATCTCTTTTTACCGTTTCTGCCGGCGATAAAATCAGATTTACGGTATTTGTCCAGTATGCAGTGCAGGTTATGAAATTTGAATGGACTGTTCCTAAAGATGCCCTTTTTACAAAAATACGAACGTATGAGATTACAGAGGGGAAGCCCCGTGGAAAAGAATCTTTTTCAGAGCGTATTCCGGTCGGACGTTTTGAATGGCAGCCGCTTGCATCCGGTACTGCAGCACTGCCGGAGATACATTTTACTGCAACAGCATACAACGGCAGTCGTACTGTTCTTTCGTGTCCCGGTATGCATATCACTGTTCTTCCTTCAGAGAAAAAAACTGCTCCTCGCGCAGAAAGTGATGACAGTTATTTTGCTTACGCTTTTACAGAGGCCGCAAAAGCAGAAACGGATAAAGTTCATATGGCCATAAGCGAAGCTGATTGTGAAGAACTTGCTTTACTCCGGGTAAAGGAACGGCATTCTTTTTTTCAAAGGAAGGCAGCTGCTGAACGGCGTGCATTTGAGAAGAAAATAGGGCTTACTGAGGGACAAAAAGAACCTGATGCGCCATTATCATTTTTTTTATTGGCTGCTGCTGTCATATGTGCATTATTTACCGTAGTTTTCTTTTTTCAGAAAAAACGAAAGTTTGCATTTATTGGTGTTGCTGCTGTATGTATACTTTTTCCCTGTACGTTTGTTTTTGTAATGAAGCTTTCAGCGCTGTATGGAGTTTTTAAGGGTGGTTGCATACACTCTGTTCCTGACGAATCATCAGGATGTGTTACTCTTATGGATAAAGGTCAGCGGGTTCGTATTGAAGAGGTTACCGGTAAGTGGATGTATGTTCAGTACGGCAGCATCGGCGGCTGGATATCATCTTCCTCTGTTATTATAATAAAATAGTGGTATTAATGGATTTGGAGGTTTGTTATGGATTTTGGCGATATTCTTGATCAATGGGACAGCCAGCAGAAGAATGCAGCGAAAAAACAGAAGGAGAGCGGAAAAACTCAAATATCGCATAAAAAAGCAAACGCCCCTACACCTGCAGAGAAAGCTGCAGCCAGCAGCAGAGCAACAGATCATGATTTTGACAAACGTATAAATCCGGAGGAAGCCTGGCTCCGCAGATACGGTACTGTCGATAAAGATAAAATTGCCGAAGAGGCGGAAGAATCGATGCGGACAAATTCACAGCAGTATTTTAAGAGTCTGCCTGTTGAAGCACGTCTTGATCTTCATGGACTTACGCAGGATGAAGCTAGAAGCAGACTTAATTCGTTTATTTCAGATTGTCTCAAGCGCGGAGTACGAAAAGTCCTTCTTATTCACGGAAAAGGACTTCATACGACAGGAAGTGATCCTGTGCTCGGTGAGGTCGTTCGTAAATTTATGGAAACCGATAAACGCTGCGGTATGTCGGGACATCCTGAAAAACGTATGGGTGGAAACGGTGCAACATGGCTTGTGTTGAAACAATAATTACTTCTAAACGAGGATAAAATAATGGAAGACTATAAAATTACTAATGGTATTATTTCTATTGGAGTACGAGGAAAAGGTGCAGAACTTTCATCTCTTAAGAAGGGAAATAGTGAATATTTGTGGAATGCTGATCCTTCAATATGGAACAGGTCCGCACCTCAGCTTTTCCCGATTGTCGGTACGCTTGCCGGTAATGAATATCGGTACGGCGGCAGAACATATTATATGTCCCGGCACGGATTTGCCCGTGACTGCATATTCTCCGTTTCGAAGCAAACCGACAAAAGCATCTGTCTTACTCTTCATGATACGCCTGAAACAATTAAAATGTATCCCTTCCCGTTTATTTTCGACGTGGAATATATTCTTACCGGCAGTACACTTACATATACCTGGCGTATTATGAATACAGGAAAGAATGTAATGTATTTTTCTGTTGGAGGACATCCGGCATTTAAGTGCCCGCCTTCTGACGGGAAATTTGCCGACTGTTCACTTAAATTCGGTGGTAAAATTGCAGTAGCGGACATAAATTGTGAAACCTTAAATGCTGCCGGCCTTCTTCAGGCGCAAATGTTCCATTATAAGCTGGATAATGGAATAGTAAAGATTACAGACGATATGTTTTCGCATGATGCTCTTATATTGGAAGACAGTGGGATACATGCTGTTTCTCTGCTGGACAGCGGCCAAAAAGAATACATCCGTGTTGATTTTGACGCAGATATATTCGGTCTTTGGTCTCCGCAGGACAAGCATGCGCCATTTCTTTGTATTGAACCATGGTACGGGCGGTGTGACCGTGCCGGATATAACGGAGAATTACAGGACCGTGAGTGGGGGAATGAGCTTGAAAGCGGAAAAACTTTTGAGAGATCATTTTCAGTCACCGTTATGTGAGCCAGGGGAAATAACAAAAAAATAGTGAAATTACTATTGTAATATTTACAATAAATAGCTATTTTTTATACATATACTATGTCAGAAGATCTTTATGAGACACTGGGTGTGTCAAAAACAGCAACCGCTGATGAGATAAAAAAAGCGTATCGCAATCTTGCATTTAAATATCATCCGGATCGGAATCCCGGCGATAAAGTTGCGGAAGAGAAATTTAAATCAATCAATGCAGCGTACAGTATACTCGGTGACGAAACGAAACGTATGCAGTATGACCGTTACGGAGCTTCTGAGAGCATATATGGCAGCAGTCAGACACAGAATCAACAGCAGTATTCGTATGGAAATAATGACGGGACATACGACAGTGACGACGCATTCTGGCAGTGGTTTAGCGGTAATCCGCGGAATGACGATTATCAGCAGAGACGTTATACATATTCATGGTCTTCCGGCGGGAATTCCGGGACACGGGAAGAACTTCATGCACAGCTTTATTCAAAGATTGCACAGACAATTTTCGGTGGTGCTATAAGCACTTTTCTGGGGCCGTTTCTCCCGCTTGTGTCGTTTATCTGTTTTTTTGTGATGATAAACGGCATAGTCGGGATTGTAAAATCTGTTATTGGACTTATAAAATTAGATAAGCAGAAACCAGATAAATAGAGTTCACGTTCAGCGCTGGCGGAAAATTATTCTGCCACGGTTCAGGTCGTAGGGAGAAAGAGCTACTTTTACTGTGTCTCCCGGTACGATTCTGATATAATGTTTGCGCATTTTTCCTGATAAAGCTGCAAGAATAAGATGCCCATTCTGCAGTTCAATTTTGAAAGTCGTGTTCGGTAAAGCTTCTTTTACAACACCTTCGACTTCAATTGCTTCCTCTTTAGCCACAATTCCTCCAAATAAAACGTAACAAAATACGAAAAAAGTT
>Ga0172378_10000732_pt1 | contig 29359 bp, 20 predicted proteins | sample GrowelOW332metaG_FD_119755 | JGI IMG/M metagenome (GOLD analysis project Ga0172378, IMG submission 119755) | Groundwater microbial communities from an aquifer near a municipal landfill in Southern Ontario, Canada - Pumphouse #3_1 metaG | ecosystem: Environmental > Aquatic > Deep subsurface >...
AGACAAACGTAATTGGATTCTTAACAGGGCAGGTGATGAAGGAGTCAAAAGGAAAAGCAAATCCTAAGTCCGCTTCTACACTTGTTCAGCAAAAATTACAGGCGCTGTAAACTTAAGTGTGTCATTCCGACCGAAGTGGAGGAATCTTTTAATAAATGAATGAAGTTGATTTTTTAGCAGATGAAATATCTCTACGCTACGGCAATGTAAAAAGGGCGCGTGGCTGCTTCTTGTACACAGAGAAGGGCGTTCGCCTTACAGACATGTACCAAGAGGCGGGCCGTGCAATTTTAGGCTGGGGCGGCGGCAGTGCGTTCACAATGTTCAAAAACTCTTTGGAACGTGGAGCCACCGGCAGCTACAACACAGGTTTTACTCCAAGAATTACAAAGGCTGTAAACGACTTGCTTGCTTCAAACAGAAAGGTTTATGCTTTTACAGAAAAGCAGCAGGCGTTGAAGTTTGGCCTTATGGTTTCAAAGGACAGCACATCTTTCTGGAAGCCGTGGGCGGGCGTTGACTGGCGTAACATTTCTTCTGTAATAATAGAGCCTCCGTTGCCATGGACAGCAAGCTATTGCTTTTTAGCTGTTCTTGACACTCCAGAAAACGAAGTCATTCTTTCACAGTTTGAATCAAGCGCAGAGATAAATCTTTCTTCTGCAAGAATACCGGCACCTTTTGCGGCGGCAATAACACGTTCTTTTTACAACATGATTCAGGCGCTGCAGGAAAGAAAAGAAACTGACTGGTTTATTTATGACACTGTTGTTACAAAGTACTGGACACGAAAAGGCCCTTACTTGTACCCAAAAGTTTCAAAAGAAAACTATGGAAAGTTCATTCTTCACTGCCTTGATAATGAAATTGCAATAAGCCCTGTTTATGAAATACCAAGCATTGTTCCGTTTGGCGCAGACAAGGGTGTCTTTACAAAATTAAAAAACAATCCTTTTGCAGAGTCTGTCTCAAGTTCCGAATCAGCAGAAGAAAAAACGAAGGCGTAAAATGGCACAGTCAACACTTGTTCTATACATTATCAAATTGTCATTAGGCGGAATTGCGGCGTTCTTAGCAATACTTTTGTGGAGCAAGACACGTGATGCCGCTTGGATGAGTTTAGTTGCGGGCGTTGTGACAAGCTACGCTGGCATTGTGTACAATATGCTAGTTGACTTGGGCATTGTGCTAAACGGAGGGCCGCTTGTTTTTGGCATTCCACTAGCGACATTGCTTTTTACATGTGTTCCAACTCTTTTCTATATATTGGCATTTATTCTTATGCTGATTAGAAACAGATAAAAATATTTATATTTCACAAAAAACATGATATAATACTCTATTCTGCTTAGGCAGAACAAATTGTGTACCGGTCATATCAAAACGGGAGAATTAGGAGTACTTATGGCAAATTCAAAGAAATCTTTGGGGCTTGTTTTTGTGCAGATTGCGCTTGCAGTTTACTTTATTGTAACAGGCCTTTGCATGTTGGGCGTTGGCGGATCAATTAAATCCTTTCAAATCACAGGCGCTGTCTATTCTATTTTCAGCGGCTCTTTAGCAAACATTGTGAATATCATTCTTGGAATTCTTATTCTTGCATGTGGCGTTGTTCTTGTAATCAAATTTTTCTGGAACCCAGGAAAAATTGACAATACTCTTATGCTCATAACACTCATTGTTTGGATTGTTGTAGCGGTTATTGTAGACTTGTTTTCACATGAAATGGGCATTTTCAGCGGAGATGTTGCATTCTTAACATGGCTTCTTGACGTTGCAAAGAACCTTCTTATTATTGGCGGACTCATGACAGTTCACAACTAAATTGAACTTTAGAAAATATTAATTTTAAAAGCCGGTGTTGTTTTAAATAGAAGTTGATTCTACAAAATAACACCGGCTTTTTATATTGCGTTTACTAAATAAAAATATAGTATTATGTAAAAAAATTTGCTTTATAAGGAAAATGTATGATTTAAAGAACAAATAAAAGCATATAAAATGATTTGTATATTTAGGAAAACAATTTTGCCTTCCTTAATCATTAAGAATCTAGAGAAAATCTGCACATGGAGTTCTAGTAATGAAAAAAATAATAAGAAACATACTAATAGCTTTTGCCTGCATTGCGGTGATTGTTGTGTGTGTTAAGCTTTTTTCAAAACCAAGCGACTTTCATAAAAAATATGAAGGCTGCGATTTGTCTACCGACGTTGGAAGTATTCAAAGAAAAAATACATACAATTCTTATTTAGAAAAATATTCTCAAAAAAATCATCCTGCAAACGATGTTCAAGTTGATGTTTTGAATTATGAAATATCTTCAACTGGCGCGTCTGTTGTCAAAGATGAAAATGAGAATGTTCTGCTAACGGAAGACGGATCTTTAGTTTCATGGAAAGTAAATGTTCCAGAAGACGGCATGTACAATATTCTAGTTGACTACAAGGCCACTCCTTCTAGAAATATAAATATGGAGCGTTCTGTTTTAATTAACGGAAAGCTTCCTTTTGAAGGCGCAGACACAATTGTTTTTCTTAGGCTTTATCATGACGGTAAAAAAGTTAGTTATGACAATCAAGGGAACGCAATTCGTCCTGTGCAGACAGAGGTTTACAAATGGCAGTCTTCCTATTGCAAAAATGATTTAGGATATGAAATTGAGCCATACCAGTTTTACTTTGCATCTGGTGAAAACACAATTTCTTTTACTGCCAACAACGAGCCTATGCTTATCCGCAGCATAACTATTAAGCAAATAAAAAAAGCAAAAACTTACAAAGACTATGTTGCGGAAAATCCTGCTGACAATTTTGCAGATTCAACTCCTTCAATAAAAATACAAGGCGAAGATTCTGTTGTTCGTTCAGACCCTTCTTTGTTCGCGAGGTACGACAGGGCTTCGTCTTCCACAGAGCCGTACAGTGTTACAAAGACTGTTTTAAACTACACAGGCGGAGATCCATGGAAGTCTTCCGGCCAGTGGATTGAGTGGAACTTTGACGCTCCAGAAAACGGCTACTATAAAATTGCTCTTAAGGGCAGGCAGCTTTACCAAAGGGGCGCTGTTTCCTGCCGTTCACTTTACATAGACGGTGAAATACCTTTTACAGAAGCGTCTCTTGTTTCTTTCCCATATTGCTCTGACTGGAAGAACGTTGTTATTTCTGATGATGAAGGGAATCCTTACAAATTTTATTTCTCAAAAGGCAGCCACTCAATTAGGCTAGAGGCAACTTTAGGCGGCATGGCTTCTATAATAAACAATTTGGAAGACTCAATTTACAGGCTGAATATAATTTACAGAACAATTCTTGTTTTAACAGGCGTGAACCCAGACCAGGCGCGTGACTACAACATTGAACAAGTTTATCCAGAAACAGTTGAGGCTATGAACCTAGAAAGCAAAAGGCTTTATAAAATTGTAGATGAATTTGTTGAGTACACAGGTCAGAAGTCAGATAAGATTGCTCCGGCTCAGACTCTTGCCATTCAGCTTGAGGAATTTTACAAGAACCCTTACAAGATTACAAAAGGATTTTCAACTTTTAAGGACAACATCACATCTTTGGGAACTTCATTGCTTTCTTTGAGCGAGTCAAAACTTGACATTGACTATATTGCAGTTGCTGGTGTAAACGCAGAGCTTCCAAAAGCAGGCTCTAATGTGTTTAAGAAAATCTATCATAGTATAAGTTCATTTGTATCTTCCTTTATGAAGGACAGCACTTCTTTGGGCAACGTCTACAGCAAGAACGACAAGAGCGTAATTACAGTTTGGATTGTGACAGGACGCGACCAGAGCCAGGTTTTAAAGAATATGATTGACGACACGTTCACTCCAAAAACTGGCATAAAAATAAATTTAAAAATAGTGAATGTAGACTCTCTTCTTAGCGCAGTTGTTGGCGGCAACGGGCCGGATGTTGTTCTTTCAATTGACGCAACAAAACCTGTTGACTATGCAATGAGACATGCAAATGAAGACTTGACCCAGTTCCCAGACAGCAAGGAAGTGTTCTCCCAGTTCTACCACAGCGCATACCAGCAGTATGAATACAACGGCGGCATTTACGCGCTTCCAGAAACAGAGACGTTCAATCTTTTGTTCTACAGAAAAGATATTTTAGAGCAGCTTGAGCTTGATGTTCCTCAAACTTGGGACGATCTAATTGCAATGCTTCCAACTCTTCAGGGCAACAACCTTCAAGTTGGCATACAGTGTCCTACTATTCAAAATCCTACAATGAATGTTTTTTATTCACTTGTTTACCAAAATGGCGGCGCTGTCTACAATTCAAAAGGCAGCAAATGCGCTCTTGATAATGAAGAAGGAATTAAGGCGTTCAAACTTTATACAAGCCTTTACAATGACTACGGGCTTCCTGTTGACTTTGACTTTGTCAACCGCTTCCGCTCCGGCATTATGCCATTAGGTGTTGCGGACTACACAACTTACAACAACCTTGCTGTTGCCGCTCCAGAAATAAGAGGCCTTTGGAATTTCACACTTCTACCAGGAACACTAAGAGCAAAAGATGACGGCACAACTTACATAGACAGAACTACAAACGGCAGTGGTGTCAACTGCATGATGTTAAAAGCAAAGAACGAGCAGAAAAAGCAGAACTCATGGGAGTTTATGAAGTGGTGGGTTTCTACAGACACACAAGTTCGCTTTGGCCGTGAAATGGAAGCAATTCTTGGAGCAAGCGCACGTTATGCAACTGCAAACTACAATGCGCTGAAGCAGCTTTCCTGGAGCACAAAACAGCTTTCTGTTTTAACAGCGTCACTAGATTCTGCAATAGGAATTCCAGAAGTGCCAGGAAGCTACTACACAAGCCGCCATGTAACAAACGCAATCCGCAAAGTAATAAACAACAAGGAAGATTCCCGTGAAGTCATGATTGACTATGCGCGTAAGATTAACGAAGAGCTTAGTAGAAAGCGCAAGGAATTTGACCTTGAAACTTATGAAGATGAAATGGAAAAAACTGGAGGTTCAAAATGAAAGAAATTTGGAAAAAATATTCAGAACATAAAAAACTAGAACGGCAGCTGAACTGGCGCAAGGCTAAGAAGATGAAGATTTGCTATTTGTTTATTCTTCCATTCGCAGTTTTCTTTTTTGTCTCTTACATTTTGCCAATGATTACTTCAATATTCTACAGCTTTACAAATTTCAATATGCTTGAAAAACCAAAGTTTGTAGGGCTTCAGAACTATACAACGCTTTTGCTTCAGGACGATGTAAATCAGATTGCTGTTAAAAACACATTTATAATTGCTTTAATAACAGGACCTATTGGCTACATTTTAGCATTTGTAATTGCGTGGCTTATAAACGAACTTCCAAAGTGGGCGCGCTCTGTTATGGTAGTTGTGTTCTACGCTCCGTCTATTGCGGGCACTGTATACACAATTTTTGGCACATTGTTCCGTGGCGACATGTACGGCTGGATGAACGCATTTCTTATAAACAACGGGTTCACTTCTTCTCCAATTTTATTTTTAACAGATCCAAAATATATAATGAAGGTTATTATTCCTGTTATTCTATGGACAGGGCTTGGAACAGGCTTCCTTTCTTTTGTTGCAGGTCTTAAGGGAATTGACCAGTCACAATATGAAGCTGGCTACATTGACGGCATTCAAAACAGGTGGCAGGAGCTTTGGTACATAACGCTTCCTAATATGAAGCCAATGCTTATGTTCGGCGCTGTTATGCAAATTACAACAGCATTTAATGTTTGTGATATTCCACGCTACTTGGCAGGATTTCCTAGCACAGATTATGCGGCACGCACTGTTGTCCTTCATATGCTTGACCACGCATACAACCGCTTTGAGCTTGGATATGCAAGCGCTATAGCAACGCTTCTTTTTATTGTAATGATTGTTTGCAACAAAGTAATTCAATCTCTTCTTGAAAAAGTGGGGCAGTAATTTTATGTCAAAAAATAAATATGAAAAAATACATCACTATAAAATTCACAGAAGGCATCCTAACCGTTCTTTAGGCGGCGACATTGCCATAAATATTTTTCTTTTCCTTTTAGGGTTTGTCTTTTTAATTCCAATCATTTACGCAATTACAAATTCGTTAAAGCCTTTGTCTGAGCTGTTCAGGTTTCCTCCAACACTTTTTGTTGTAAAGAATCCTACGTTTAATAATTTCTCAGATTTGTTTGTCACAATGGGGCAGTCGTGGGTTCCATTTTCTAGATACTTGTTTAATACAGTGTTCTTGACTGTTGTTGGAACTGTAGGTCATATTTTCATTGCCTCAATGGCGGCATACGTCCTTGCAAAGTACGACTTCCCTGGTGGAAAATTTTTCTTTTCTTTAATAGTCACAACACTTATGTTCAGCGGCTACATCACTGGTATTCCAAACTACATAATTCAGTGCAGGCTTCATATGATAGACACTTACTGGGCTTTGCTTATACCAGCGTTTGCGGCTCCTATTGGGCTTTATCTTATGAAGCAGTTCATGGTGAATATTCCAGACAGCTTAATTGAAGCGGCTAAAATTGACGGCGCTAACGAATGGACAATTTTTATAAATCTAATAATGCCTAACGTAAAACCTGCGTGGCTCACTATGATGATTTTCTCAGTCCAAAGCTTGTGGAATAATTCAGCCTCAACTGTAATTTACACTGAATCAAAAAAAACACTTGTCTATGCGTTGAGCCAAATCACAGTGAACAACATTGCAAGAACAGGGCAGGCGGCGGCGGTAACAGTCATTACAATGATTGTGCCTTTAGCTTTGTACATTCTATCACAAAGTCAAATAATGGAAACAATGGCTACATCAGGCCTAAAGGACTAGAACATGCAGAAAAAAATAAAATTATTATCAATTACAATCTGCCTGTTTTTACAAGCGGCAAGTATTTTTGCGGAAGGCGACTGCTACACTTACGACAGATGGAGCGAAGTTGAATATTCTCCAGACGCGTATTCTGTTGCAAATGTTTATTCATCTTCAGAATTGGGAGGTGAACTAAAGCTGCAGTCACCACAAGGAATCTTCTGCAAGGGCACAGATGTTTATATTTGCGACACTGGCAACAACAGAATTATCCAAATGGAATATAGCAAAGACAGAACATTAACTGTAAAAAGAATTATAGAAAGCTTTAATTTAAATGATGATAAAGCTAGTGTTAAAAACACTTTTTCTTCACCATACGACGTTTATGTTTCTGCGGAAGATTACATCTATGTTGCTGATATGGACAACGGCCGTGTAGTAAAATTAGATAAAGACTTGAATTACATGATGCAGTTTGTAATGCCAAACGACCCAACTTACGACAGCTCACTTTCTTTTATGCCAACAAAAGTAATTGCTGATGTTTCTGGACGTGTTTATGCAATTGCAAAGAATGTTAACAAAGGCTTTTTAAAATACGAAAGCGACGGCACTTTTGCAGGCTTCTATGGAGCTTCTGAAGTAACACCAAATGCGCTAGATGAACTTTGGAAAAAACTTTCCACCAGAAGGCAAAGGGAACAGCTTGAGTCCTTTGTACCAACAGAATATTCAAATGTTTACAAGGACAGCGAAGGCTTTTTGTATGCAAGCCTAAAAACTTTTGACGAATGGAATTTAGCAAGTGACAAAGCAAAACCAATAAGAAGGCTTAATGCTTTAGGAAACGACATTCTAATTAAGAATGCAAAGAATCCTCCAATAGGCGACTTGATTTGGTCAAAATCTGGAACAGGATATGACGGCCCTTCAAGATTTGAAGACATAACTGTTTTAACAAATGATGTATATATTGCGCTTGACGGAACTCGCGGTAGAATTTTTGGCTACAACAACCAGGGCTATCTTTTATTTGCATTTGGCGGCAAAGGAAATCAGAAAGGATTTTTCAAACAGCCAATCGCAATTGAACACATAGAACGCGACTTGTTCATAGTTGATTCTTCCGAATGCACTGTTACTGTTATGACACCAACAAATTACTGCAATTTAATTTACGATGCCCTTGAAAAATACGCTGATGGTAAATATGAAGAGTCCGCATCTATTTGGGAAAAAGTTTTGCAGCTTAACGGCAACTATGACTTGGCTTACATAGGTCTTGGCAAGTCTGAATTAAGACAGAATCATTACAAAGCCGCAATGGATTACTTTGAAGTAAAGCGTGACAAAAAGGAATATTCAAAAGCATTTGTTCTGTATAGAAAGGAATGGTTTGAAAAAAACATCTGGTGGATTTTCACAATACTTATTGTAATTGTGGCAATTGTTTTCATTGTGAAGCAGATTAAAAAAATCAGACGGGAGGTTGAATCATTATGAGTTACATGGTTACAAAATTGCAAAAGTTTGGGCAGAAGCAAACATATATTCATTTTCTACAGACATTGAAATATTCACTTCATGTTGTTTTTCATCCAGCTGACGGCTTCTGGGACTTGACGCATGAAAAGCGCGGCTCTTACGCTGCGGCAAATTTTATTTTGCTTTTTACAGTCCTCACACATGTTTGGAAATTGCAGTGGACAAGTTTTTTATTTTTAGATGTGAACTGGAATAAAATGAACGTGCTTATTCAGATTGCGTCTATTTTATTGCCACTGTTTATTTTCTGCGTGTGCAACTGGGGTGTAACAACTTTGTTTGACGGCAAAGGAAAGCTTGGTGAAATATACATGTGCACTTGCTACGCATTAACTCCTTATGTGCTTTTGCAAATACCAATGATTATTTTAAGCCATGGTGTTACAGGGCAGGAGGGAACATTCTACGTTTTCTTCAACTCGTTAACATTTATTTGGATAGGCATTTTAATTTTCATGGGAATGATGATGCTTCATCAGTATACGTTTTCAAAAACATTTTTGTTTATGATAGCGTCTGCTTTTGCCATGCTGGTTTTTATTTTCATACTAATGCTTTTCTTTAGTATGATTTCACAAGGCATTGCTTATTTTGTTTCACTGGGCAGGGAAATCCTGTTCCGCTTGAACTGACGGAGTAAATATGAAACTTAAAAAAATACATTTTGAATTTAAAAAGCCAACAGTAGGGCAGTGGATATGGTTTGGAATTTTAGTGCTTATTATTGCATTCATTACATACATTGTAATTAGGCTTATTCCAAAAGATGAAGAGGACAAGACACAGTTTGTCTATTACACATACGAAGAGCCCGCAGAAGATATGCCTAAACCAGAATATGTTCTTGACAACGACAAACTCCACTTTGAACTTGACGCTTCAACAACTCATTTTACAGTTACTCAAAAAGACACAGGGCGTGTTTGGTATTCAAATCCAAAAGACGCTGCTTTAGATTCTATTGCTCTTCCAAAAGAAAAATCTTATATGGACTCTACGCTTCTTTTAACATACAGCACAGAAAACGGAGTTAACAACACATACGACAGTTCTTCTTATAGTGTAGCAAAAAAATATTATGAAATAGAAATGAACGGTGACTCTATTCAAGTAAATTATATTTTAGGTGACATTGAGCGCACTTACATTTTGCCAATGGCTCTTACAGAAACAAGAATGGACGAATTTACAGAGCAGATGAAAGGTGGCGACAAAAACTTGGTGCTTCAGTATTACAGAAAATACGACATAGACAACTTAATGGCAACAGACAATGAAAAAGAGCTTCTTGCAAAATACCCTGTTCTAGAAGAAGACAATGTTTATGTCTTCCGTGACAAAGTACCAGTGTACATGAAAGAAAGAATAGAAACTATTTTTACAGGCATAGGCTATACTTACGCAGACTACGAAGATGACCTAAAAATGTACAGCGGCGGCACTGTGAAAAATGTTCCTATGTTCAACATAAGCATAATCTACAAAATAGACGGCGGCAATTTAGTTGTGGATATTCCGTATGATAAAATAAGTTGTAAAAAAGACTATCCTTTAACAAAGCTTGCTGTTCTTCCATACATGGGAGCGGCCGGCACAGAAGACAAAGGATTTTTGTTTGTTCCAGAAGGCGGCGGCGCTTTAATAAATTTCAACAACGGCAAGAATAAGCAGAATTCATATTACTCTGACATCTACGGCTGGGACAGTTGCTTGAACAGAAAAATTCTTGTTACAGAAACAAAAAATCAGTTCCCTGTGTTCGGTATTTCTTACGGCGACAGTTCATTCATTTCTATAATTGAAAATGGCGCATCTTACGGCGGAATAAATGCTGACATAAGCGGCAGATACAACAGCTACAATACAGTCTACTCTTCCTTCAAACTTTATCATTCAGAGCAGTATGATGTTTCTAGCAAATCAAACAACGCAGAATATATTTATGAAGAAAGCCTTCCAGAAGGCGAGTCTATTACACAAAGATATTCTTTTGTTGACTCAGGCTCTTACGTTGACATGGCAAATGAATACGGCAGCTATATTGTAGAAAAAAATTCTTTGCAGAAAATTGCAGAAGATGAAGCGCCCGTTGCAGTAGAAATACTTGGAGCAGTTGATAAAATTCAGCAAGTCATGGGATTTCCAAAATCAAGGCCTTATGAGCTTACCACATACAAAAAAACTGGTGAAATAATTGACGAGCTTAACGAGCTTGGATTTAAAAATATGTATGTAAGGCTTACAGGATTTCTTAACAGCGGCGTGCAGCAGAAAGTTCTTACAAAGTCAAAAACCGTTTCTAAATTGGGAAGCAAAAAAGACTTTAATGAGCTTATTCAAAATCAGAATAAAAAACAACAAAGGCTTTACATTGACGGCTTAACTCAATATGCAAATGACAATACTTTGGCAGACGGATTTTCTATGTACCGTGACAGCGCACGTTTTGTAAGCTCTGAGCTTGCACGCATATACGACTACTCAAGTGTATGCTATGTTCAACTTGAAAATTTACATTACTTGGTAAACCCTATGTTCGCAAAAAAAATGTCAGAGAATTTAAAAGACTTTGCGCTTAAAAATTCCATAACAGGTGTTTCTTTTAGAGATGTTGGTAAAGATCTTTCTGCTGACTACAATGACGAAAGAAGGGTGAGCCGTGAAGCAGTAAAGAAAATGCAAATTGAAGTTCTTGATGAAATAAAAAAAGATAAGATTGGCTTAATGATGCAAGGTGGAAATGACTATATTCTTCCATACGCTGACATTATTACAAACATGGATTTGTTTGGAAACGAATATTTGATTCTTGATGAAAAAATACCTTTCTATGAAATTGCAATCCACGGATATGTAAACTACACAGGCAAGGCAATCAACATTGCGCCTTACTCGCAAAAAGAAGTTCTAAAAGCGGCTTCTTACGGAGCAGGCTTGTACTACGTGTTCATGGGCGAAAACACAGCAAAACTTCAGGACACAAATTACACAGAATATTATGGTGCTGGCTTTGACTCTTGGAAAAACAATGCGCAGAAAATTTATAAAAGATTCAACAACGAATTAGGAAGAACTTTCTCGCAGAAAATTGTTGATTTCAAAAATGTAAATGCAAATGTAACACGAACAAAATATGAAGACGGCACTGTAGTTTATGTGAACTACAGCAATGAGCCGTATACAACTTCATCTGGCGTTGCTGTTCCTAATCAAGACTACACTGTTGTTCAAGAAGATTACGAGGAGGAAAAATAAGATGAGTAAAAAAAGAATTGGTCTTACAAATAGACGCGCGGTAACGGGTTATCTTTTTATTCTGCCGTTCATCTTGGGTTTTTTGCTTTTTATGGTGCAGCCTCTTTTCCAGTCTTTAAAGATGAGCCTTTCTGATGTGAACATAAGCACGTCCGGCTTTGCTATGACATGGAATAATTTTTACAACTATATAAAGGCTTTTACAATTGACCCAGAATTTAACAGAATGTTGGCAACTGAAATTTCAACAATGATTTATCAGTCGCTTGCAACAATTGTATTCAGCTTTTTTGTGGCAATGATTTTAAATCAAGAGTTCAAAGGAAGAGCGCTTGTTCGTTCAATATTCTTCCTTGCTGTAATTCTTTCTTCAGGTGTGCTTGTTGGAATTGAGTACAACAACTCTCTAATGGCTGGGTTAAAAGACACTATAGAAAAACAAGGCAACTCAAACGGCATAACAGATGTCCTTGAAAAAATATTGCTGGCAGGTCAAACAAACGCTGCTTCAGAAAAAGTTTTTGACAAGCTCTTTGAAATAATAGATTCAATCTACGACGTTGCAATGGCATCGGGCATTCAGATTATCATCTTCCTTTCCGGCCTGCAGAATATTTCACCAAGCATGTATGAAGCGGCTGACATGGAAGGCTGCACAAAATGGGAAAGCCTTTGGAAAATAACAGTTCCAATGATCAGTCCAATTTTCCTTGTGTGCTGGATTTACACAATAATAGATTTCTTTATGAAGACAGACAATCAGATTATGGAAAAAATAAACAACGTAATGATTGTTCAATTGAACTACGGTTTTAGTTCAGCAATGGCATGGATTTATTTTATAGTAGTCATGCTTTTGATTGGAATAAGCTCTTTGATAATTAAGAAGGTGGTTTATTATTATGAGTGATGAAGGAAAAACTATGAAAAATATAATTCAAAATACAACACAAAATGAACAGCCTTTGGAAAAACAAAAGATAGGCTTTTGGGAACGCAACGAAGCTTCTGGCGGCATTCTTCTTAGGGAGACAATAAAAAAATATGCACTCTCAATTTTTAGAGCGCTACTTTTGTTTGGAATGTGCTTCTTAATTTTACAGCCAATTTTCAATAAAATAGCGGTAAGCTTTATGTCAGAGCGCGACTTGTACGACACAACGGTTGTTCTTATTCCAAAGCATTTTACTTTTGACAACTACAAGCTCACTGCAAAACTTCTTGAGTACAGCACATCTTTATTCAACACAATTTGGGTAAGTGCTCTTGTTTCTATTATACAAGTTTTTATGTGCGCCTTAGTTGGTTATGGCTTTGCAAGATTTGACTTTCCATTTAAGAATTTCTGGTTCTTCTGCGTTCTTCTTGTAATTATAATTCCTCCACAGACAATTTCTACTTCACTATATTTGCACTTCCATTACTTTGACATCTTTGGAATATTTAAAGCAATTACAGGGCAGTCGCTTAACTTGCGCTCGTCAATGCTTCCGTACATTCTTATGTGCTTAGGCTGCATGGGCTTAAAAGACGGCTTGTATATTTTTATGATAAGGCAATATTTTAGAGGCTTTCCTTATGAACTAGAAGAAGCGGCTTACGTTGACGGTTGCGGAACTTTCTCTACATTTATGAAGATTATGCTTCCTGGTGCTAAGCCAATTCTTACTTCATGCTTTCTCTTTTCATTTGTATGGCAGTGGACAGACAGCTTTTACACAGAGCTTTTCTTGGGAAAAATAAAAATGCTTTCTTCAGAAATATCTGGAATTGCAGACAGGCTACAAACTTACCTTACACTTACTTTAGGCGAGCGAATGGTAACACAGGCATACGAACAGCAGATTTTGGCAACAGGTGTTATTATGATAATTATTCCACTCATTATTTTATACTTGTTTGTGCAGAAGCAATTTGTAGAAAGCCTTACAACAACTGGTGTTAAAATGTAATAAACAGCAATACAGAAAATACCTGATGTATTTATGTAAAATTTGCTTTTATTCTATAATTGTATGATAATTAAGTTGTCATAAATAAATTTTGTGACTGATAAAATGATTTGATTGTCTTATATTATGAGATGATGTAGTTAGGAGGAAATAATGAAAAAATCATTGAGTAAAATTTTAATGCTGGGTATTGCGTTGTTGACAATTGGCTCAACAGATGTGTTTGCTGCTAAAAAGAAAAAGGAAGATCCTTTGAAGGCTGCAAAAAAAGCATACAAGCCAATTAAAGATCCAACAACAGGAAAAAAATATAACTTAAAAGGCATGGAAGTTATTGTAGCTGACTGGTGGTCACCTGCAGAAACTCCTGCTCCAACAAACGCATCAGAAGAGGCACGCGCTAACTGGCTTGCATTCTTGGAAGATACATACAAATTTACAATCAAGCAAGTTGGTATTGACGGCTGGGGAAAACATCCACAGACATTTGTAAACTTTGCTACAAACGGCGGCAGTGAAAACTACGTGTTTGTTCTTTATCAGAATTCAATTTCTGCGCAAATGAAGGCAGGCCTTATGTACGACTTGTCAACTCTTCCTGCATTAAATTTCTCTGAGTCAAAATGGCAAAAGCCTGTTACACAACTCATGACAGTTGGAAAAAAGATTTACGGAATGAGAGGCGTTGCTGCAGAACCTCGTGGCGGACTTTATTTTAACAAGAGAATGTTAAAGGAAGCTGGTGTTGATCCAGAATCATTGTACGACATGCAGAAGAACGGAACTTGGACATGGTCAGCATTTGAAAAGATTTGCTCAAAAGTCCTTCGCGACACAAACAACGACGGCGTAATGGACGTTTACCCAATGGTTAACTTCAACAAAGATTTCTATACTTGTGTTGTTGCTTCAAACAATGCTGCATATATTTCTAAAGATGCGAACGGCAGATTCATAAATGCAACAACTACAGATAATTTCCTTGAAGCTATGAACTGGGGAACAGACATGGTTACAAAATATGAGCTTCCAATTAAAGAAGGCTCTAAATGGGACTACTGCTACTCTGCGTTTATAAACGGTGAAGCTGCAATGCAGGCCGCTGAAGAATACCGTGTTGGCTCATTAAAAGATATGAAGGACGACTTTGGATTTGTATGCTTCCCTAAAGGACCAAAAGCAAAAGACTATGTGAACTATCAGTACGATAACGTCTATGTAATTCCTGCAAGCTACGACAAAGACACAGCTAACAAAATTGCATTCGCTTACAATATGTTCACAGAACCAACTCCAGGCTATGAAGATGATGAAAGCTGGAAGAACAGCTACTATTCATATTTCAGAGACTCTCGCGCTGTAGATGAAACTCTTGCCCGCATGAGAACAAACGGAGTTGCATTCATGGACCTTGTAGCAGGCGTTGATGCTGGCGACATAGTGTTCGGCGTTTTCGCAAAAGCAAAGACTCCAGCAGAAGCAATTGAAGCAGTAAAAAATTCATGGCAAGCAACACTTGATGAAATGAACGGAGTTACAAAATAAATTTAATCTTGTAATATAAGCTTACTTGAAAAGAGGATTGTGCAAAAGCAGTCCTCTTTTTTTTTATGTGTGAAAATTCGTATGTAAAGAGTTTTTGTTAATTTTAATAATAACATTATTTGTAATATACATATAAAGCCGGAGCCTGGGCTTTGGCACGAAAAAATTCTGCACAAGCGAAGCGCGGTAACACTGCAACGAAGTTTCAAGCAAGCCTTTTTCGGGACGAAGACACGGCGGAAGGCTTTTCTAAGTAAAATATAAGAGATATGTTTTATTAAAATTAACAATGACTATCAATATAAGTGAAACTCTGTATTGATTTCTAAATCCATATCAAATAAACTAACATCAGCAAAATAAAAGAGGAGCATCAAATGAAATTAAAAGCAATAACAGTTGCAGTTGCCACTTGTATTTTATTAACAAGCTGTGCAACAACTTCAAGCAGTGAAAATAAGGTTACAAGTAAATATAAAAAAATGCCTAATGTTTCAAATCCAAAAACTTATAGAATAGATACCTCTACGACATATCAGACAATTGACGGCTTTGGTGCGGCTTACACTTGGTATTCAGATTGGCTCTTTCATGAAAATAAAACTGGCGACAAGGCAATGGATGCTCTTTTTAGCGATGCAAAACTTTCAATACTAAGATTTAAAAATGAATATGAGTATACAAAAAAAGGCATTGCGGAAAATGGAGAGACTATGCTCAAGTATTACAAGGGCGCAGAAAAACGTTGCGCTGAATATGGAGAAAAGCCAATTGTTCTAATGTGCTGCTGGTCTCCTCCTGCCGCATTGAAATCAAATAATCAAATAAACGGAACAGGAGACTCAACTCTAAGAAAAAATTCAGACGGCGCTTATTGCTACGAAGAGTATGCCCAGTGGTGGAAAGACTCAATAAAATACTACACAAATTTAGGAATACATGTTGATTATGTTTCTATACAAAATGAAGTAGAATTTACAGCTTCTTATGACGGCTGCAGGTTTGACGCTTATGAAAATGAAAAGTTTGCTTCTTACGCAAAAGCTTTTGTCGCGGTTTATCATGCTCTAAAAAAAGAGTTTGGCGACAGTGCACCAAAAATGCTTGGGCCAGAAACAATGAGCTGCGAATGGCGGACAATATTACCTTATGTAAAAGCAATAAAAGAGCTTGATGAAGAAAGCTTTGCGGGAATTGCGCATCATCTTTATGTTGGCGGAACTGCTAGCGAAGAAAAAAAATCAGTTGATCCAGACAGTTTCATCACTAACTTTATGACAATGGGAAATAACTTTTCCGATGTAAAAAAATGGCAGACTGAATATTACATAGGCCATGCAATTCAACAGGCGGAGCTTATAAACAACTGCCTTACTTTTGAAAATGTGAACGCGTATCTTTTTTGGAGCGGTGTTTGGTCAACTTCAAATTCCACTTTTGAAAATGCAGACTTGTCTTCTGTAATGTGGAATGGCTCTTGGAGAAAGGCCGCAAAATATTACGTAATGAGGCACTTCTCTGAATACATAAGGCCTGGCTACACAAGGGTAAAAGCAATGAGCGGCTCTGGAGATATAAAAACTTCAGCGTATATAAGCCCTGACAAAAAAACAATGACACTTGTTTTAATAAACAAATCTGATGAGAACTTGGGAGTGCTAATTAGCAACTCTGATTTTAATTACACAACAATGCACGCGTACCAGTCAGTGTTTGGCGATGTTGCGGAAGATGAAAATGATTGCTGGATAGACCGCGGAACGCTAGTTCCAACTGACGAAGTGGGGCTTCCTCCAAAAAGCGTTACAACAGTTGTTCTATATTTATAAATCTGTTCACCGAGCATGTAAATGAGCAGCTGATGTCATTCCGACAGTAGTGGAGGAATCTGTTTACTAAAAAAAGACTTTTTTGTAATCTTGAATTTAAGTTTCAATAAGTCCATACTTCGCTAATGGCAGAAAATAAAATTCTAGATATAACAATTCTATGCAAGGTGGTTGATAACTATGGCGACATAGGTTTTGTCTACCGCCTTGCGCGCTCTCTTTCTTCCAAAAAAATACAAAGCCTTTTTCCAAGCATCTCAATAAAACTGCGTCTTGTTGTAGACAACCTGAATTCGTTTTCAAAAATGGCGCCAGAAGTTTTGTGCAATATGCCAGAGCAAAATATAGACGGCTGGACAATTCTAGATTGGAATAATGAAAAAATTTGCAATGAGTTATACCAAATAAATCCACCTGACATAATACTTGAGTGCTTCCAGTGCGGCCGGCCTCTTTGGCTGGACAATATTTTATTTGATAAAAGCAACAGTAAAACATTTCACATTGTGAACATAGAATATCTTACTGCGGAAAAATGGGCTGACGACTTCCATTTGCTTAAGTCAGGAACACGGTCTGCTTTTGTAAAAAAAATAAACTTTATGCCGGGCTATTCTTCTAAGACTGGCTGGCTTGTGCTGGACGAGCCTTTTATAAATTACGTCCATGAAAAATATTCTAATAAAGAAAATGGTGTTTCTAAAAAAATAAAATGCCGTTCAACTTCTGCAATAACAGCACTTGCAAAATATCTTTCTGCAGAGGACATTTCATTTCTTGCTGATGAAAATATTTTCAATGTAGTTGTTTTTAGCTATCCAAGAAATTTCACTTCTGTTGTTAGCGCGTTAGACTTATTTCAAAAAGAAAGACAGAAGAAAAACTCTAATTTTAAAGTGCATGTTTTTTGCGCAAGCGGAATAAGCTATGAGCCGTTTGTTAATTCATGGAGTGAAGCGAGCAAGCCTTTTGAAGTATCAAAGCTGCCGTTTTTGCCCCAGACAGTTTGGGACGCTCTTTTGTGCGTGTCAGATTTTAATTTTATACGCGGGGAAGATTCTTTGTCGCGCGCAAGTTTGTGCGGTGTGCCTTTTATGTGGCATGCGTACATTCAAAAGGAAGAGTACCAGATTGTAAAAGTTCAGGCACTTCTTGACGCAATGAAGAAATTCTTTTTGCCAGAAAACTTTTCCTTGCTTCAAAAGTATGCGCTTCTTTATAACAGAAATGAAAAAAATGACTACGGTTCAGACACGGCCAATATTATGAATGAGGTTTTTTCAAAAGAAAATTATTCCGACCAAGACGGCGCCGAGCAAAAATCACTTCTAGAAAAGTTGCTTCTAAATTATGAAGAAATTTACAAAAGCTTTGAAAATTTCTCCAAATCAATCGAGTCAAACGGAAACATGACTTCAAGCCTAATTAACACACTTATTTCTATAAAATAAAACAAATGTTGCAATTATAGCTCATAAAATGTATACTATGTTACTACCTCAACTAGAGGCAAAAAGAGTAGGAACTATGTTATCAACAAACGAAATTAGAGTGGGAACCGCTTTTATGTATGAAGGAAACCCACTTATTGTTCAGCGTATGCTTGGACAGAAGGGAGGACGTGCTGGAATGGTTACACGTCTTCGTGTAAAAAACATTGTGACCGGTTCAACACAAGACTTAGGCCTTGATGCAGGTGAAAAGTTCGAAGAAGTCGATCTTGATGAAAAGAATGTAAAACTTTCTTACATTGACGGTGATGATTATGTTTTCATGGATCAGGAAACTTATGATGAACTTCGCTTAGCAAAAGAAGATCTTGGCGACAACGCAGGTTACATTTCTCCAGACGATGATATCGACATTATCATTACTTATTACAGTGGAAAACCTGTAGGTGTAAAACTTCCAGTTAACATAACACGCACAATCACATACTGCGAGCCTGGAATTAAAGGCGACACAAGCGGCAAGTCTACAAAGCCTGCAACACTTGATACCGGCTTTGAAGCAAAAGTACCATTGTTCTGCAACACAGGCGACCGTATTGTAATTGACACCCGCGACGGTTCATTCGCAGAGCGCGCAAAAGATAAATAAATTTAATTTTATATCTTTAAAATGAAAAGAGCAGGCAATGAAGAAAAATCTTCATCCTGCTTTTTTTTTCGACCCATATGCGATTCGAACGCACCACCTGCCGCTTAGGAGGCGGCCGCTCTATCCAAATGAGCTAATGGGTCATGAATAAAATATCAGAAAATCAAAAAATACACAACATTATTTGTCCATAATTATTATTTCCACACGGCGGTTTTTTGCTTTTCCACTTTCTGTGCTGTTGCTTGCTATAGGCTGTGTGGCTCCAAAGCCCTGTGTGAAAATGTGGTACTTGTCTTTTACACCAAGCTCTATTAAATAGTCTGCCACGGACTGCGCCCTCTCTTCACTTAGAAGCTGCCTTACTTTTTCTGTTCCCGCAAGAGCTGTGTGGCCGTTAACAAGAATGTCGTTGTCAGGGTAAGACGAAAGTATTTTTGCAATCTTCTGAATCTTTTCCTTTTCACTGTCCAAAAGCTCCGAGCTGTCTGCCTTGAACTTTATGTTCTCTATAGAAAGTGTAAGCCCCTTGTCGCTCTGCTTAACTGTAACATCATCAATTCCAAGATTCTTTACCTGGTCCTGAACTTTTGCAACATTTTCATCAGTGTTTGTCTGAACAAATTCTGTGACTTCTGCATGTGCCGTCCCCCTGAACTCAAAAAGGTTGCCGTACGAAGTTTCAATCAGTATTCTAAAATTTTCATGGTAGTGGTCAATTGCGCCTTTGTCATTGTCCCAGTAAATTGTCTGGTCGCTAAAGCCCATTGTAGAAGCGGGGTAGTCGCTGTAGCTTCCGTAAGTGCCGCTTGTTGCAGGACTGTCGTAGTAAAGCGAATATTTTACTTTAAAAACATAAAGAGTTTTTTCAGAAGTAGTTTTTGTTTTGTCAGAAGGGTTGCTAACACTTGATGCCGCATATGACAATTCTTTTTTGTCTGTAGTTTTTTTTGCCACTGTTCCAAGGTACGTGTATGTCGCGGTGAACGGAATCTTGTATGGCTTTTCCAAACCAAAGCCTCTTCTTAGGTCATGCGCCTCTTCACCGTTAGCAGTCCATGTGTCTCCTGGAGCAATTTCTTTTTTAGGGAACACAGGCACGTCTCTTACAACCGGCATAAAATATTCATCGCTGATTGTGTAAGCGCCTTGGGCGTCGCGTGTAAAAATGCTTCTGTATTCGTCGCCCCATTTGAACTTAGTTCCAGTTTTTGCGCCAACGGAATTTTCTGTTGTCATAAAAGAAACATCGTGCTCAGCGCTGCCGTCGTCGTTTGATTTTGTAACTTTTACAGATATTCTGTTTACAATTTCTGCCTGGTGGTCAACGGCCATGTTTACAAAAACTGTTTCGTTCACTGTAGAAAGTATTCTGTAGCTGTCGCCAGTTTTATATTTAAATGTGAATGTTTGAGGTTTTGCACAAGTGTCGTAATTCTCATCTTCTTGAAAGCTGTTTGCTTTTGGGGAGTATTCTGTCTGGGCAAAAACAAAATTTGATGATAGTAAAAACAGCATCGCTGCGGAAAATAAAACAAGATTTTTTTTCATAGATGGCACCTCTCTTTAAATATCGGCAGAAATATGTGCCTAGTTTAGCAAGAGGTGTGTTTATTTTTTTTGATTGATTTAGTCTTCCCAGCTGCCAGTTCTTATTTCTTCAGCAATGCGGTTCCAGCTGTCGTAGCGCTCTTCGCTTATTTTTCCACTTTCAACAGCTTCTTTTATAGCGCACCCTTTTTCTGAAAGGTGGGAGCAGCTCATTCCAAAAGTGCATTTGCCTAAGTATGGCACAAATTCTTTAAAGTATAGCGCAAGGTTGTCTGCCGTTATGTCGTGAAGAACAAACCGCCGTACACCAGGTGTGTCTATTATGTTCGCTGTAGAGCCATGTATTCCGCCCATAAGCGCTTCGTCCAATTGAATGTGCATAAGAACACCTTTTGTTGTTGTGTGAGTGCCACGGCCGTATTTTTGCGAAAGGCTGCCTGTTCTTAAAACGCAAGTGTTGTCAAGAACATTGATCAAGCTGCTTTTTCCAACACCGCTTTGTCCAACAAACGCGCTCAAGTGGTTTTCCAAAATCTGGGCAAGCTCGACCATGCCTTCGCCTGTCTTTGCGCTTACTCGTAAAACTTTGTAGCCAATGTCTTCCCAAACATGCAGCCTGTTTTCCATTTCATCGTCAGAATTTGATTTTAGATCATATTTGTTGCAGACAATTACGGGTGTTATTTTTTCATACTCCGCCTGTGCCAACGCCCTGTCAATAAAGCGCGGCCTGAATGGAGGCATGTCTGGAGTTGTTACAATTAAAAGATAGTCTAGGTTTGAGGCAAGAAGCTGCGGCAGTCTTTTTTTTACATTCCATCTGACAAATTCGTTTTTGCGTTCAGAAAGGCTTGTTATTTGCCCCTTGCTTTCTTCAAGGGTGTCTTCCTCTAGAATTACATTGTCGCCAGGTGCAAGCGGGTTGTAGTAACCTTCGCACCCCTTTAGGATTTTTCCCTTTAAAGAACAAGTGCGTGTTATTCCGTCTTCACATTCAACTTCAAAAAAATTATTGCTGCCGTCTAAAACTAATCCAACCATATGTTTGAATTTTGCGTTAAACGGCGGTTATTGTCAATAGATATTACTCGTCATTGTTATTTTTTATAAAAATTGGTTATTTTTTTTCCATCAAGAAAGCCTTCCGCCGTGTCTTCGTCCCAAAAAAGGCTTGCTTGAAACTTCGTTGCAGTGTTACCGCGCTTCGCTTGTGCAGAATTTTTTCGTGCCAAAGCCCCGGCTACGGCATTATTTTGTTTTATAAATAATTTTTATTAAAACTACCAAACTCAAACTGTAAATTCGTCAATTTGCTTTCCAATTCTAGAAATTGAATTTTCCATTTTGGTTGAGATTTCTGAAAGTGCCACGCTTGCCTTGTTCACTTTGTCAGCGCCAATCTTCATTTCGTCCATGCTGTCTTTTACGGCGTATGTAATATCCTGAAGCCTCTTTACTTCTTCAAGAATTGCCTTGTTGCCTTGCCCCATTTCTGTAGAGGCGTTTTTTACTTCAACAGTATTGTCGTTCATTGAATGAAGAGCGTCTGTAATTTGCTTAGAGCCTTCTTTTTGCTCAATCATTGCGCCGCTTATTTGTCGTACAAGCTCGTCCGTGTCCTTGATCATTTCAGAAACTGAATTGAATACACTGCTTGACTCTGAAGAAGCTCCTACAACGTCAGAAATTGACTGTTGAATTTTCTTTAACTGCTCGCCAATTGTCTTTGACTGTCTGGAAGATGTTTCAGAAAGTTTTCTAATTTCGTCAGCAACAACGCTGAATCCTTTACCAGCTTCTCCTGCGTGCGCCGCTTCTATTGCCGCGTTCATTGCAAGAAGGTTTGTCTGGTTTGCAATATTTTGAATGGATTTGTTAGCGTCACCAAGAGTTTTTGACTGCTGCTTTATCTGCTCGATTTTTTCATTTACGCCCTTTTGTTTTGTAGAGCCTGTGGCTGCCTTTGACTGAAGCTCTTCAAAAGACTGTGCCATGTGGTTTACAACTTGATCTACAGAATTTATGTTGCCAATCATTTCTTCAACAGCCGCTGAAGCCTGCACAACTCCAGAAGACTCTGTTTCTATCATTCTTTCAAGTGAGCTTATGTTGGCCGCAATTTGATTTACCGCGCCCGCTGTCTCTTCAACGCTTGCAGACTGGTTTACAATCTGAGTGTGAACGCTGTCAATGTTAGACTGTATTTGAATCATTACAGACGCTGTGTCCTGTGAAGTTTCCTGCAGAGAAACGCCAGCTTTTGACAAGTCATTTTTTGAAGCAATAATGTCCTTAACAATGTTCTGAAGCTTTTCTGTGAACTTGTTGAATCCGTCTACAACGCCGCCAATTTCATTATTTGATTTTATTTCTATTCTTTTTGTAAGGTCGGCGTTACCGCTTGCTATTCCGTAAATAGTTTTTTGAACAACCTGCAAAGGCTTTAATGAATAAACAATTAATATTGCCACAAAGAAGATAATTAAGAACCCAATAATGAGGCCTGTAATAATCATTTTTATTCTTAGAGAATTGCTTGTCTGTTTTATTTGTGAGTCTGGAACTGAAAAAGCAAGACCCCATGGTGTATATTCAACAGGATAGTATGAAATTAAGTCTTTAGATTCATTTAATCCGTTCACCCATGCAGAGCCTTTTTTACCTGCAGCAATTGATTTTGCAACTTCGCTCATGTCTTTATTTTTCTCTGTTAAATCAGTTATGAAATTTTTCTTCATTTGATATTCTTCAACTGGGTGTGAAATTATTATGCCGTTGCTTGCAAGAAGCCAGCCGTAGCCTTGTTCTCCAAGCTTCATATTTTGAACTTCATCTTGAAGTTTAGCGATAGAAAAAACGCCTGCAAAAAGCGCAATAGGTTTTCCATTAACTTTTACAGCACGCGCAATATGAATAACGGCTTTGCCTGTGTTTTTAGAGAACACTGGGTCGTCTATATAATAATCTTTTCCTTCTTCAAAGATTGCCTTGTAATAAGGTCTGTCTTTTATATTGCCGGTCTTGTCCAGGTCTGTAACATAATTTCCGTCAGGGCCACAAACTAGAATGTAGTCAAAGTGATTGCTTCTTGACTGCCTGTGCGCAACAATCCATTTGTGCATTTGCTCAATGTCGCCTGTTTGAGCGGTGTTTGTTTCTGTGTACATTTTCATTTCTAGAATGTAGCCGTATATTTCATTAGAAAATGCTTTTGCGTTTGAAGAGACAATTTGATCTATGCTCTGCTCATATTCCGCAGTAGTTAATTTTTGCACATTTGATGTTGCGATTTTTACCTGGATTGTGTTTAGAATTACAAACACCAGAGTAATGGCTATTGTGAAGCTTACAACTAGCTTTTGCTTCTTATTAGTTTCTGAATTTTCCGTACTCATAGTTAGAATCTCCCAAAAAAAAAGGAAATATTTAAAAGCATTGTTTTCAAATATTCCCCGAATTTCTATAATATATCATAATATCAAAAAAATTACAAATTTATATTTGTTACAAATATAGAACAATAATAAAACTATTTTAATAATTTGCTTTTTTTTAAGATTGCCAAACTATTTTTTAAGTATGCTTAATCCGAGCTGTAGGGGCGGCGGCGCAAGCCGGCGTTGCGCAGCAATGAGGGCACCGAAACCCCGGAATGGTCGGTCGGAGCAACAGTGTTTTTCCATTTAAATAAATTTGGGAAATTATTCATTATTCATTATTCATTATTCATTTACCACACTAGAATAGAACATAAAAAAACACTATACTTGAATATTATTTTTAGAGGTGTGCGCATGAAAGCTATAGAGTTAGAAAAATCATATAATCCAAAAGAATTTGAAGATAGAATTTACAAACAGTGGGTTGAAGAGGGCTATTTCAAGCCTTCATCAGATGAAAAGTCCCCTGTGCATAGTGAATATGAAGAGAAGGCAAAAAAGCTTTCTGAAGACGAGCTTAGAAAGTCAACTTACACTGTTGTTATTCCGCCGCCAAACGTAACTGGTGTGCTTCACATGGGGCACGGGCTTAACAACACTTTGCAGGATATAGTTGTTCGCTACCACAGAATGAAGGGCGACAACACTCTTTGGATTCCGGGAACAGACCACGCCGGCATTGCAACTCAGAACGTAGTTGAGCGCGCTTTGAAAAAAGAGGGCAAGACACGCAACGACTTGGGCCGTGAGAAATTTCTAGAAAGAACATGGCAGGTAAAAGAGGAGCATCATGACACAATTGTTAAGCAGCAGAGAAAGCTTGGCAACAGTGTGGACTGGGACCGCGAGCGCTTTACAATGGATGAAGGCTTGTCTAAAGCTGTGCGCGATGTTTTTGTCACACTTTACGAACGCGGCTTAATTTACAAAGGCCATTATCTTGTTAACTGGTGCCCCCGTTGCGGTACAGCCCTTGCTGATGATGAAGTTGACCACACAGACACAAAAGGCTCCATGTACCATATTTGGTATGAGTACGCAGACGGTCCGGCTCCAGACGGCTCTACAAAAATAGAAATTGCAACTACGCGTCCTGAGACTTTGCTTGGAGACACTGCTGTTGCAGTTAACCCAACAGACGAACGCTACAAGGATATTGTTGGAAAAAAGCTAAAGCTTCCTTTAACCAACCGCACAATTCCTTTAATTGCCGACGCTTATGTTGACAAAACTTTTGGAACAGGCATGGTGAAAATAACACCAGCCCACGATCCAAACGACTGGCAGGTTGGAAAAAGAAACAATCTTGAAGTAATAAACATTCTAAATCCTGATGGCACTTTAAATGACAACTGCCCTGAAAAATACCGCGGGCTTACTTGCGAAAAGGCGCGCGCTTTAATTATACAGGACTTGACTGACTTGGGTTTGTACAAAGGGGAAGAAAAAATTGTCCACTCAGTTGGACACTGCTACCGTTGCGGAACTGTAGTGGAGCCTTACTTAAGCGACCAGTGGTTTGTAAAAATGCAGCCGCTTGCTGACAAAGCTTTGAAGGCATGGAAGGACGGAGAAATTGTTTTCTACCCAAAGAAATGGGAAAACACATACAACAACTGGCTTACAAACATACGCGACTGGTGCATAAGCCGCCAGCTTTGGTGGGGCCACAGAATACCTGTTTGGTACTGCAAGGAATGCGGCGAAACAATTGTTGCCCGCGAAGACCCTTGCAAATGCCCTAAGTGCGGCGCTCCAAAAGAAAAGCTTGAGCAGGATCCTGATGTTCTTGACACATGGTTCAGCTCATGGCTGTGGCCTTTTAGCACATTGGGCTGGCCTGAAAAAACAGACGACCTTAAAAAGTTCTACCCAACAACAGCGCTTGTAACTGCGTACGACATAATCTTCTTCTGGGTAAGCCGTATGATTATGGCTGGCTTGGAATTTACAGGCAAGGCTCCTTTCCACGACATTTACATTCACGGTCTTGTTCGCGACAAGCAGGGGCGCAAAATGAGCAAGTCTTTAGGCAACGGACTTGACCCTCTTGAAATAATAGACATGTACGGAGCGGACGCGTTGAAGTTCACTCTAAGCTACATGTGCGCTCAGGGGCAGGACATTCTTATAGACAAGGAAAGCTTTAAATTAGGCAGCCGTTTCTGCAACAAAGTTTGGAACGCAAGCCGCTACATCTTGGGCAACTTGGAAGGGCGCACACTTGTTTCTGTAAAGGACTCGGACTTAACAGAGCTTGACAAGTGGATTTACTCTTGTCTGGACAACGCTGTAAGAAATGAAAAGTCAGCTCTAGAAAGCTACAGGTACAACGACGGCGCTTCTACAATTTACGAATACTTCTGGAACGACTTCTGCGACTGGTACGTGGAGGCAACAAAAATTTCATTCAAGTCTGGCGATGAAAAAGAAAAGGACAGGGCTGTTAGCGTACTGCTCAATGTTCTTGAAGAAAGCCTAAGGCTGTTGCATCCGTTCATTCCGTTTGTAACAGAAGAAATCTATGGAAAACTGCCGCTTGAAGAAATCATTTCTAACAGAAAATCAGCAGGCGCACAAAAAATAATTTCTAACTCAGAATACAAAGGAATGCTAGTTGACGCGCCTTACCCTGTTGAAAACGACAGCCGCAAGAATGAAGAAATAACATCACGCTTTGAAGTTCTAAAAGAGCTTATAAAAAATGTGCGTGCCTTAAGAACAGAGTGCGGAATTGAGCCTTCCTCAAAACTTCACATTGCTGTTAAAATAACAAAAGGCTCTTCTGCGGAAGTAATCAAAGAAAAGACAGAAATGATTCAGCTTTTGGCAGGTGTAGAAAAAATTGAGTTTGTGGAATCAAAGCCAGAAAAATCAATTGGAACAGTTGGCAAAGGTTTTGAAGCGTTCCTTCTTGTTGATGAAAACGTAAACAAAGAGCAGCTTCTTGCAAAGTTCACAAAGGAAATTGCTTCTGAAGAAGACACTGTAAAAAAGACAGAGGCAAAGCTTGGTGGAAAATTCGCAGAGCACGCCCCGGCGGAAGTTGTTCAGGCGGAAAAAGACAAACTTGCAGACTGTAAGCGCAGAATAGAAAAGTTAAACGCCTACGTAAAAAGCCTGTAAAAATAAAGGAGGTATTTCCATGGCAAAAACATTCAATATGCAGACAGTAAAGCCTTCTCAAATGGACAGGGAGCACATGCTTGCGTTAAAGAGCATTTTCTTAGCGCCGTACATGCAGCTTTCAACAGCCCTTATTGGAAAGGCAAGATACGCCGGTGGAAATATGTTCCGTCATCAAATAGACACAATGGGCATTTTAATAGACTACGGCTACATAGACAGCGTTCTGTTAAAGACCAGCTGCGTCCACGATGTTCTAGAAGACATACCGGGCTTTGACCCAGAGTCAATTCGTAATGCTGACGAAGAGGGCGAGGACGTTTTAAAGCTTGTCCTTGAAGTTACAAAAAGGCCAGGTCAGCTAAAGCCAGACTACTTGCGGGGCATAATTGACCACGGCAGCCACAAGGCAAAAGTGCTAAAATGCGCCGACCGTATAAGCAACATGATAAGCCTTGGCTTTGTAACAAGCCCAGAGTTCATAGAGCGTTACTGCGATGAAACCGAATTCTTTATTTTCCCAATCGCGCTTGAAGTAGACTACAACATGTACCAGGAGCTAATAAACCTTGTAATGACCCGCCGCCAGTACTTGGAAGATTCCGGGTACTTCAATAGAAAAAAATCAGAAGAGTAAGTGCATTTCTAAAAATTCATTCTTGTAATTCAAGTAAGCACAGGATGTGCGTTGTTACATTGCAAGAATTGACACATTCAATTTAACTTCAAAGACAATTATTGCTACACATAAAAATACAGGGATGTTTTTATGTGTAAGATTCTTTATTTGACATTCTGAATAGAATAGAATAGAATAGAATAAAGAGGCGCACAATGGATTTTAAAGAAAGTGAAACTGTTGAGCTAAAAGAAATTGTCTGTGAAAGCATAAAGAAAACAATTGTCGCATTTGCAAATACAAAAGGCGGTGTGCTTTTTGTTGGTGTTACAGACAAAGGTGTTCCTGTTGGTGTGGAAAATACAGACGAAGCAATTCAGCAGCTTACAAATGTAATTCGCGATTCTATAAAGCCTGATGTGACAATGTTTATTCATTATGAAACTGTTGCTGCAAACTCAAAATCAATTGTAAAAGTTGAAGTGCAAAGAGGAACTGAACGTCCTTATTATCTTTCAAACAAAGGCTTGCGTCCAGAAGGCGTTTATTTGCGACAAGGTACTTCATCTGTTTCTGCTTCAGAAAATGCCATACGCTCTATGATAAAAGAAACAGACGGCGACACTTTTGAGTCAATGCGTTCTCTTATGCAAAACCTTACATTTGACGCAATGAAGGCTGAATTTCAAAAAAGAAATTTAGAGCTTGGAACTTCACAGTTTAAAACACTTGGCTTAATTAATGAAGATTCACTTTACATAAACCTTGCGCTTGTTCTTTCTGACCAATGCCCTTCAATAATAAAAATCGCAAAGTTCAATGGCACCTCTGAAGAAAATTTTCAAGACAGGCGTGAATTTTCATCATCACTTTTTACTCAGCTTAATGAGGCCTACAATTATATTTCACTTACTAACCAGACAAAATCAACTTTTAAAGATTTGTATAGAATAGACAGCAAGGACTACCCAGAAGTAGCTTTAAGAGAGGCGCTTCTTAACGCGCTTGTTCACAGGGACTATTCTTTTAGCGCAAGCACGCTTATAAAAATATTTGATGACAGAATTGAATTTGTTTCTGTGGGCGGGCTTCAAAAAGGAATTTCCTTGGACGATATAATGCTGGGCCTTTCTATTTGCCGCAACGAAAAACTTGCAAATGTGTTTTACAGTCTTGAGCTTATTGAGTCCTACGGCACTGGAATAAAAAAAATATTCAGCTCTTATGGCTCAAAACCTGTTAAGCCAAAAATTGAAGTTTCTACAAACGCTTTTAAAATAACGCTTCCAAATTGCAACAATCCTGTTCTATACAAAATGGACAATGCGCAATCTTACGAAGTCAACGCCCCGTCTTCTGAAAAATACGTTGCTGCTAAAAATGAGTACGACCCGTATTGCTCTGGCGAAAAAGTTGTTCTTAAATATATAAAGTCGCACAAGTCTGTTACGCGTTCAGAAGTCGAGTCTATTTTAAAAGTCTCGCTTTCCACCGCAAACCGTGTGCTTGTAAAATTAGTTGAAAGCGGCAGCATACGGCAAGAGGGCAGGGGCAAGAACACGCGGTAT
>Ga0172378_10000733_pt1 | contig 29358 bp, 26 predicted proteins | sample GrowelOW332metaG_FD_119755 | JGI IMG/M metagenome (GOLD analysis project Ga0172378, IMG submission 119755) | Groundwater microbial communities from an aquifer near a municipal landfill in Southern Ontario, Canada - Pumphouse #3_1 metaG | ecosystem: Environmental > Aquatic > Deep subsurface >...
ACAGGCATCAAAATCTTCCAATATTGGTGAAATCTGCCAGTTTGCTGCTGCCGGTAAGGAAATGGGTAAGAAATCGCTTGCCGAAATTGCAATGAGTTACGGGTATGTATACGTAGCACAGATCGCACTTGGTGCAAATCCTGCACAGACGCTTAAAGTAATTCAGGAAGCTGAAGCATACAACGGACCGTCTCTGATCATCGGATATGCTCCGTGTGAGCTTCATGGCGTCAAAGGCGGCATGAACCACTGTCAGGACGAAATGAAATCAGCTGTCAAATCAGGCTACTGGAATCTGTTCTCGTTCAATCCGGCACTCAAAGCACAGGGACAGAATCCGTTTACGCTGACTTCACAGCCCGGTGACGGAACATACCAGAACTTCCTGAATAACGAAACCCGCTATTCAGCACTTAAGGTTAAATTCCCTGAGCGTGCAAATATCCTTTTCAAGAGGAACGAAGATACTGCAAAAGCCCGTTATGAGCATCTGCAGAAACTGGTTGAACTGTACAAATAATACAGGTAGATACGTATTAACCGGCAGGCCGTCCTTTTTACAGGACGGCCTGTTTTATATATATATGCTTATAGTGCTGGACAACCGTTTTTATTGCGATTATAATTTTAAGTGTATTCAAATACAGGGATCGAGGGGTATACCAGAATGAAAAAAATATTCATTATGGCAGTCGTGTTTTTATTTTCACTGTCGGCTTTTGCACAGACAGCAGATTATGTTACCGAAATGCTGAATACGGAACGTGCTGATTATGCTCAGGTAAGTTATTTATCTGCTGTTTGTCAGGGACTTGTTGATGAAAATGCAACGTATGACACTGCTTTTTCTCTGCTGAAAAAGAAGGGACAACTTCCATCCGGAGCTGATGAAACTGCAGAAGTAAGTCTGGGAAATCTGTCGTATGTTATGTCGAAACTGTGGACAATACACGGTGGCCTTATGTTTCGTCTTACAAACGGTTCTGCCCGGTACGCGTTCCGTCAGCTGAAAGTAGACGGCATAATTCCCCCTGATGCTGATCCGTCAAGAAAAATATCCGGTACTGATGTTCTTAATATGTATATTGCATGTCAGAATAGATACGGGAGTGAAGAATAATGAAAAAGTTTACTACAGCGTTGTTTGCATCTGCTTCGCTTTTTTTGCTTCCGCTTTCTGCATTTGACTTTGGAGGGAAAATCGGCAGTACAACTAAATATCAGGGTAACACCTTTGATTCTCTTAAGTTGTATGAAAGTTCGACAAATCATCTATGGGTTTCATCCCTTCTTAATGAAGATACACTATTACGGTTCAATGCCGACGGTTCGTATGAATTCCGGTATGATGAAACGGATGCATCGCATAAAAATATTCTTGATTTGAATCTTTTTAAAATATCAGGGACATTGTCAGCCGGAAGATATACAAAATTACGGTTTGCCGCCGGAAGATTTTTTGTAAGTGATGTAACGGGAATAGTATTCAGCCAGATTAGTGACGGGTTTTATACGAAATTTGAAATTCCATCTCTGAGTTTTAATGTTTATGCAGGTACGACGTCATTGTTAAATGCACATGATGTGACGATTATTACACCGGAAACTACATCTTATAATCCTGATTTTAATACAGTATATGCTGCCTGTCCGTCGTATGCTCCGGTAGGTATTTCAATGAACTTTCCATCGTTATTTCTTAATCAGACGCTGACAGCAGAGGGATGGGGATTTGTTGATTTCTCGGCAGATAAATATACCCGCTGGTATGGTACTGCAGCACTTTCGGGGCCTTTGGCGGGAAACATGTTTTACTCTCTTATGACAACGGCAGGTACAGAGAATTTCAATACAATATCGGATCTTTCAAAAATAACTGTAACGCTGTATCCGGTGCCGGCCGCGTCAATCAGTATAAACGGTGTGTATGCATCGGGAAAGAACGGTTTCTTGAGTACGTTTAAAGGATTTACATCACAGACGGCATATCTTGCATTATCTGAACCGGAATACAGTGGTATAATCAAAGCAGGAATGTCCGGTTCTTATACTATTGCATCGAATGTTTGTCTTTTATGTGAGGGGGTATGCGTTTTTTCCTGTCCCGACGATGTTGTTGCATATGACGGCTTGCAGTGGAACTTTAATGCGGTATGGAATATTTTCCATGATTTGCAGTTTTCTGCGGGTGCATATCAGTATTATGCGCAGAATTCAGCAGATAATAAAACCTGTTTCATTGTGACAGGTACATTTGTATTCTGATAAAGGAGGTTGTTTTATGAACATCTTAAAGACAATAAAAAGAATATTCCCGGCTGCAGTTTTTGTTGTTTTTACTGCATTTCCAGTATGTGCTGATTCTGCGGTTGTTGTTTCTTTGCGTGGTAAAGTTGAAGTAAACAGAAACGGTACGTGGGTTGCACTTTCAGAGAACGGCCTGGTTTCGCAGGGAGAAGTAATTTCAACAGGTTTTAAGTCAGAAGCAGTTTTGAAATATCAGGGAGCAACAATGCAGCTTGGGCCGCTTACCAGGGTTACACTTGAAACCCTGGCTAAGAATGAAAAAAAAGATTCTGTATCCCTCTATTTAAATACAGGTGCGGTAAAATCAAGTGTAAAGAAGACCGAGAACAAACGTGTAAGTTATACTGTCCATAATCCGGTCGCGGTCGCTTCTGTCCGTGGTACTGATTTTTCGTTTATAAGTACAGGAGATATTACCTGTACTGGTGGTGCGGTTGTAACCTATCCTGCAAGTTATTACACTCCATCTCCTCAGGGAATGCCTTCAGCGGGTGAATCCGGTGCCGGTACACCTGCAGAAGATATTGCTCCCGGGGCTCCTGCAGGATCGGTCGTTGTTCTTCCAGGACAGGGAGTTTCACTTACATCGGGTGGTTTCAGCTCAAAACCTGCCGATACGGCTGCAAAAACTGCTCAAAGTGTGTTGAATACGGTGAGTACACCGGTAAATACGGAGGGTGTTACAACCGGTAGTTCTGCCGGCACTCAGACGACTCCCCTGATTGATACAGGTACCACTAATACCGGTACAAAGAAAGGAACGATTACAGTCAAAATAACTGTAAAATAACTGTAAAATAACTGTAAAATAACTGTAACTGCCAGTTAAATAAAGGTCTCTGCGTTCTTCGCGGCGGCCTTTGTTCGTGCGGATGGTTTAATACCCCGCCCCCTGCGTCCGAGGTGGGGATTAAAATTGAGAAACAGGTGTTTGAACAGATTTTTCCTGGAAATCCCCCCGCGATACAGTGAGTGTATATCCAATTGATTCCATACGTTTTTGCAGGCATGCTCTGCATTCTGCCGCTTCTTCTCCGGTACATATTTTATTATTATACAGCATATATTTTTTGCGGTCCTCGAGTGGAGAAAGGTTCGGCATGATGACATTTGCACCGCAGAGAACACCCTGTTCCCGTCCGTCGGGCGACAAAGTGCCAAGTGCCGTAGTTGCAGGCAGTAATACTGCCGGAAACATAATACGCAGAACTGAAAGTAGAAAAAGGGTAAGTTCAACACTTCCATCTTTTTCACGGGCAAACGGTGTCTGGCTGTGATGAATGAATGGGCCAATACCTATCATCTGCGGGGCAAGATCGGCAAGGTAGAGCAGATCATCGGCAATATTTTCTGTTGTTTGGAACGGAGAACCGACCATAAAGCCAGCTCCTGTCTGATAACCGAGGGTTTTGAGGTCCTTCAGGCATTGTTTTCGGTGTTCAAGAGACATAGATGCAGGGTGCAGTTTCCGGTAATGGTTTTCATCCGCTGTTTCATGGCGCAGCAGATATCTGTCTGCTCCTGCTTCACGCCACATTCTGTATGTACCGTAATCTTTCTCACCAACGGAAAGTGTCACAGCACAGTCGGTAAAAATTGTTTTTATTGAGTGCACGATGTCCGCAATCATACGGTCTGTATAAAAAGGATCCTCACCGCCCTGTAAAACGAATGTACGGAATCCAAGATTGTAGCCTTTTTTACAGCATGCAAGTATTTCATCCTGAGAAAGACGGTAACGGTCAGCGTCTGCATTACCGGCACGTATACCACAGTAAAAACAGTTGTTCCTGCAATAGTTTGTGAATTCAATAATTCCGCGCGTATATATTTTATTACCGAATATACTGCGGCTTACTTTGGCCGCCTGCGATTTCAACACAGAACGTACGGTTTTTGTATCTGCTGTAGAAACTGTTTTCTGCAGGACCGGTATGTCCCGGTTGTTTATAAGAGAAATAAAACCGCTTTTGGAAAGAATGCGGTTTTCAAGAAATTGCCTGACTATGTGAGTGATATCAGTCATGTGTATACTCCTTCCTGTCGGAACGTATCTTTCAGGTCAGTTATATAAAAAGTATATCAGAATTTGTTTTTTTAGAAAACTCAGATAGTGCATTTAGACAATTTTGCGGTAAATGTACTTTTTGACTGGACAAAGTACACCTTTTTTGATATAGTCATACACGGCGTCGTACCCAAGTGGTAAGGGGCGGGTCTGCAAAACCCTTATGCAGCGGTTCAATTCCGCTCGACGCCTAACATCCGGGATGTCTTTTGATGTTCCGGGTTTTTTATCGGACCGGTCGTGGCTAAGCCGCGGTCCGTTCATATATACTGCGGAACGTCATCTGACTGTTCCGCTTTTTTTTGCCTGTTGTAAGTTTACATGGACGGTAGGTAAAAAAACTGATATACTCATGTAATATTATGGAAAACATTTTATGTGATTACATCATTGTTGGTGCCGGTGCTGCAGGTCTTGCCTCTGCACAATATGCGGCGCGTTCGGGATTACATACAATTGTGCTTGATATTTCTGGTCCTGGTGGCCAGGCGCTTCAGATTATACAACTTGAGAATTATCCTGGAATATATCCATCGGTGAGCGGAGATGAATATATAACTGTAATGCAGAAACAGGCCGAATCTTTCGGCGCTGAAGTCATACAGGCTGCAGTTCTTTCTATAGATAAAATAGGACAGTTATTTCATGTCCGCACAAAAAAAACTGATTATACGGCTCCTGCACTTCTTATTTCCACAGGAGCTGAACATCGTGTTCTTGATGTCCCGGGGGAAAAGGAATTTACCGGTGCAGGTGTTTCTTATTGCGCTGTGTGCGACGGGCCGTTTTTCAGGGGGAAAAATATTTTCGTTGTTGGCGGCGGTGAGTCTGCCTGTACCGAGGCACTTTATCTTGCAACGTTGTCGGAACATGTGATGCTGCTGCACCGGCGTGCACAACTGCATGCCGGTGCAGCAGCAGTTGCGCGGATACAGAACGACAAAAATATTACGGTCAGATATAATGCGGTTATAAAGGAAATTAAAGGTAAAAAACTGGTAGAATCTGTTGTTATAGAGGATACAGAAACCGGTATACAGACTGAATTACCTGCCGATGCAGTATTTGTTTTTATAGGTATGAATCCGCGCACTGAACTGGTCAATATGCTTCCAAAAGATTCTCTGGGATGTATTATAACGAATGAAAGAATGGAAACAGGTATTCAGGGGCTGTATTGTGCCGGAGACGTGCGTGCAAAATCGTTCCGTCAGATTATAACTGCTGTATCGGACGGAGCCATAGCAGCTCACGAGGCAGATACATATATAAGAGGTCTTTCCGGTAACGGGATCGCAACGTGAAATTTTTTAAAAAATTAATCATTGCATGTACAGTAGCGGCGTTTCCACTTTTTTCTGAAACGCTTCCTTCTAATGTTACTTTTTGGAGTGATTATCCTGCAGATCAGCTTGCTCATACACTTGTCGAACGTATGACCGATGATGAGCTCCTTTCACAGATATTTATGTTCGGATGGGCAGGATCTGAACCTGATGAACTTTTATTCCAATGGGTAAACAGAGGACTTGGCAGCGTAAAAATTTTTGGCTGGAATACCGACGATATTACACTTGTTGCAAAATCGATTTCTTCATTACAGCACGCTGCTGCGGACAATAGATTTAAAATTCCACTGTTTGTTGCGACGGATCAGGAAGGCGGCTGGATACGTCATGTAAAAGGAGAGACTGCCATTACACCCGGTAACATGGCAATAGGTGCGGCAGGGTATCCTTCTGATGCATGGTACAGCGGGTATTATATTTCCCGTGAAATAAAGGCGCTCGGTATAAATATAAATTTTGCACCGTCCGTCGATCTGTATACGAATCATAATTCTACAATTATAGGGCCGCGTTCATTCGGTGATAATCCGGAAAATGCAGGGATACTGGGGGCTGCTTTTTCTGCAGGTTCTATTGCGGCAGGTATAATTCCGACTGCAAAACATTTTCCAGGTCACGGCGACACAGACAGTGATTCGCATGTAAAACTTCCTGTAATTAATATCGATGAAAAGACGTTCATGAACAGAGAAATTATACCTTTTGAATATCTTATCAGACAGCACATACCGGCTATTATGTCGGGACATTTGAGTTTTCCACAGATAGATCCCTCTGGTTCGCCTGCATCCCTGTCAAAACTTTTTCTTACAGACCTGCTGCGGAATAAACTGGGATATGAAGGCCTTATTATTACAGATGATATGATGATGAATGGAGATACGTTGTATGCAGGTTCTGTTTCGAATGCTTTCAGGCTGGCAATAGAGGCTGGTAACGATATTATTATATCGTCTACGACAGCTCATTTGTATGAATCTTTATGGACGACAAATCTTCAGCTTCTTAAAAACGATGCATCATTTCGTGCAAGGGTAAAAGACGCGGCATACCGTGTTCTTAAGGCAAAACTTGAATATTTCAGAAGTAAAAACGCCGCTCCTCTGTATCCTGATCCGCGCAGCATATCAAAATACATTCCTGACAGAGAAGGACAGAAATTCTTTTTTGAACAGGCATGCCGTTCCATTACTATATATAAAAGCGGATCAATACCGCTCTCTGCAAAAAGAGCGGGACGTGTACTTCTTGTCGGTGCAATGCCTTATTTTTTTTCAGAGGGGAAAAAACGGTATTCCGGAACAGGTGATTTCAGATTTTCTTATGAACCAGGGCCGAACGAAACACAATATATGTGCGACAATATTCTTTCAAATGTGGCCGGTTATGATACAATTATTTGTTGTGTCGCAAATGCGCAGTCTGCACGAATTGCAGCAACTTTAAAAGGGAGCGGAAAACGTATTGTTATTTTTTCAATAATGTCGCCCGTAAACGCATTGGATTTTAACTGGGTAGATTCTATCCTTATGGGATACAGCTGGTCTCCGTATACATTCGATGCTATGTTCGGTGCACTTGCCGGCGAATATCAGGCAAAAGGCGTCCTTCCGTTTAAGAAATAATTACTATTAAGTTTTCTCTTAGAACTGTTTCAGAAGTTCTTCAACGTCTTCTTTCTTCGTCGCCCAGCTTGTTGCAAGTCTGATAACAGTATGCGAATCATCGTATTTTTCCCATATGCTGAATCCGACAGTTTTTTCAAGCTGTCTGAGTTTTGCATTTTCCATAATAATGAACTGCTGGTTTGTTGGTGAGTCAAGATAGAAAGTATATCCTTTCTTTTTAAGATTATTCTTAATTATCATTGCAGTTTCGATGGCGTTGCGCGAGATTTCAAAGTAAAGATTATTGCTGAACAGCGTGTCGAACTGGATTCCAAGAATACGGCCCTTTGCAGCAAGAGCACCGTGCTGTTTGATGATTGTAAAAAAATGCGGAATCAGTTCAGGCTTTGTTACTACGACAGCCTCTCCGAACAGCGCCCCGACTTTTGTACCGCCTATATAGAATACATCGCAGAGCTGCGCAATTGTTTCAAGTGTAAGATCGGTATTGTCGGCGGCAAGTCCATATCCAAGACGTGCACCGTCAAGGTACAGCGGAATGGTATGAGAGCGGCAGACTCTGCTCAGTTTTGTTAATTCATCATTTGTATACAGCGTACCATATTCCGTAGGATGTGAAATATATACCATGCCCGGAAAGACTTCGTGGTCTTTACTGCTGTCGGCATTGAATAAATCAAGATACGTTGTAAGGTCTTGTGCAGTAATTTTACCGTTATGATGGGGAATTGATAAGACTTTATGTCCTGCAGCTTCAATTGCGCCCGCTTCGTGTACGCTGATATGTCCCGTCTGGGCAGCTATTACACCTTCATAAGAACGGAGCAGACCGTCGATTACAGTTGCGTTTGTCTGCGTTCCACCTTCAAGAAACCAGACACCTGCATCCGGACAGCCGCATGCTGAACGGATTTTTGCCCGTGCGGCGTCACTATATTCATCAAGGCCATACCCTTGTGTTTTTTCAAAATTAGTCTGGATCAGCCGCTGAAGAATAAGCGGATGAGCACCTTCCAGATAATCGCTTTCAAAATGAAGAATTGCCATAATGGAGATCAGTATAGCGAATCACCATATGTTTGCACAATAACCGGTCCATTTTACTATCGATAGATACTATTCTGCTGTTGTTTTTTTCCTGCCGGCGGAATAGTATCTAAAATTATGCCTGTTATTTTAATGCTGCTTCGTATGCATCGAATTCGGCAAGCATCTCTCTATTCTTGTTTTTATCCGTGATGCTGAAAATTACCGCAAAAAGCAGACACATAATGAATCCCGGAATAATTTCATACATATTGAAAATACCACCGCTCAGATTATGCCATATGATAACGGTAACTCCGCCTGCAATAATTCCTGCTATCGCACCTTTGTTTGTAGCTCCTCTCCAGAAAAGAGCAAGAAGAATAAGAGGTCCGAATGTCGCTCCGAAACCTGCCCATGCATAGCTTACGAGCTTGAAAATTGTACTGTGCTCGTTCATAGACATGAGGAATGCGATAAGCGCTATTGCAAGAACGGTAAGACGACTGATAATAACCATCTGTTTCTGTGAAAGTTTTCTTTTAAGAATCGTTGAAACGAAGTCCTCACTGAAAGCAGAAGCCGCTACGAGCAGCTGTGAATCAGCAGTACTCATTGCTGCTGCCAGAATGGCACAGAGAAAAATACCTCCGATGAATGCCGGATACATCTGCTTAATTGTTTCAATAATAACCGTTTCCTGCGAACCTGCTGCGAGCGGTTGATTCAGATATGCTTTCGCAAAAGCTCCGATCATAAGTGCCCCGATAAAAGCGATCGTTACCCATACCATTGCGATACGGCGGGAAAGGGGAATATCTTTATCGCTTGTTACACCCATGAAACGTACAAGAATATGAGGCATACCGAAATAGCCAAGTCCCCAGCCGAGAGCTGAGATGCCAGCCATGATGCCGAATCCTGTACCGTCGTCGACAAACGGATTTAAAAACTGTGCACCGAACGATGCAACCTTTGCATTTGCGGCAGCAGGCCCGCCGAGTACAATAATCATAATAACCGTTGTAACTATCAGCGCGACAAACATAAGCGTTCCCTGAATAAAGTCAGTAGCACATACTGCAAGAAAACCACCGGCCATTGTGTATGCAAGAATTACAGCCATTCCGATGAGAACAGCGAAAATATACGGGACACCGAATACCGAATTAATAAGCTTTCCGCATGCAACAAAACCGCTTGCTGTATAAATAGTAAAGAAAATCAAAATAAAAATAACAGATATGAAAGAAATCGTATGAGATTTATCTTTGAAACGGTTTGTAAGGAATTCCGGAATAGTAATTGCATTGCCGCAGGATTCTGTGTATCTGCGCAGGCGTTTTGCAACAAGAAACCAGTTAAGGTATGTACCTATTTCAAGACCGACAGCTGTCCAGAACGCTTCCTTAAGTCCCGTCAGGTATGCAACCCCCGGCAGTCCCATAAGCAGCCACCCGGACATGTCGGACGCTTCTGCGCTGAGAGCTGTCATCCACGGGCCTACTTTACGACCGCCAAGAAAGAAATCTTCCGATGAATTGTTTTTTTTCATGTACCGCAGACCAATGTAGATCATAAAGGTAAGGTACAGAACGAATGCGACGATACGCGCAACCAGTGCTTCTGACATTTTTTAGGTGCCCTCCAGTTTTAAGTATATAACAGGTTATTTTACGCGGATGTTTAGAAATATGCAATTACAAAATTACCTGATTTTACAAATCCAAGCGAATTATACAACTGCCGGGCTTTTGTATTTGAATCTTTAACAAACAGAACCGGCTCTTTTTTTACTGCATAGATTTTATGTACTAGCGTACTAATAAGCAGTGCAGCATAATGGTTCCCTCTGTATCCGGGATCGGTATATACACCGCCTATTTGTATATAATTAAGGCCGATAGCGTTTGTATTTGCCTTTGCAACAAAAACTCCCTCGTTTGTCTGAAGAGTCAGCACGTACTCAGTACACAGAATATGCTCAAGATTCTGCCGGACGACAGAAGCAGTAAAAGTTCTGCATACCGGAAGCACTTCTTCGTTTTCATAGGCGCTTTGAAGACTCATAAGTGCATCTGCATCTTTTCCGTGACAGTGTACTATACGCCAGCCCTGCGGCAGAATGACTGCCCGGAACCTTTCCTGCGGCTGCGTCATGAGCGTATAATGATTGACTGCAGCAGGCTGTATGCCGTCAGATGCAAGCATATGCATGATAAATTCAGTTCCCCGTTTTTCTCCGTTTATGCAGGAGATTTTTTTATTGTGGAGAAAATTTCTGAGTTCTGCTTCTATCAGTGCAGATTTTTCTCCGTTTCCGGCATCAGGCAGGCAGTGAAGAATCGTGTGTTTTACTCCGATGACACCCGACAGATTTCCGCTGTCGTCTTTGAGCGCAAAAATATCATCCGCTTTCCGTCTTATATTTTCGGTAAGCGCAGCGCATGTTACTTCATGGGGAGTAATGAAGGTGAGAACCTGCGGACGGTTCGAATCATCTACAGGGACTATCTGCATTGTTAATTTCTGAAGCTGTGAATAGGAGCAGGAATACGTCCGCCTCTGTTAATAAATTCAGCGCAGCCGAATTTATTAACAGCCATAACAGGAGCACCTCCGAGTAATCCGCCGAATTCTGCCCAGTCACCTTCTTTCTTTCCGGGTACGGGGATGAGACGGACTGCTGTCGTTTTATTGTTGACCATACCGATTGCAAGTTCGTCAGCCATAATGCCGCTGATAGTAGTTGCAGGCGTATCTCCGGGAATTGCTATCATGTCCAGCCCTACGGAACAGACTGTGGTCATTGCCTCAAGTTTTTCAAGACAGATTGAATGCTGTTTTACCGCATTTATCATTCCTTCATCTTCGGAAACAGGTATGAAGGCGCCCGACAGGCCTCCTACTTTTGTGCTGGCCATAACTCCGCCTTTTTTTACCATGTCGGTAAGCATTGCAAGTGCGGCCGTTGTTCCCGGTCCTCCGGCACCTTCAATTCCGCATTCTTCAAGAATACGCGCGACAGAATCTCCGACAGCAGGTGTGGGTGCAAGCGACAGGTCAAGAATACCGAAGTCAACACCAAGTCGGTGAGCAGCTTCCGTTCCAACAAGCTGACCCATGCGCGAAACTTTAAAAGCCATTTTCTTTATACCGTCTGCAAGTTCGTCTATCGGTTTTCCTTTATATTCTTTTGCAGCTGCAAGGATAACGCCCGGTCCGGAAACACCGACGTTCAGAACGGCATCTCCTTCTCCGGGGCCGTGGAAAGCACCGGCCATAAACGGATTATCTTCGGGAGCGTTGCAGAAAACAACAAGTTTTGCGCAGCCAAGTCCGTCTTTATCTTTTGTACATTCGGCTGTCTGTTTTACGATTTCACCCATAAGTTTTACAGCATCCATATTGATGCCGCTCTTTGTTGTTCCCAGGTTTATGGACGAACATACTCTGTCGGTAACGCAAAGCGCTTCCGGAATGGAAGCAATGAGCGTGCGGTCTCCCGGAGTCATACCTTTCTGCACAAGTGCGGAGAATCCGCCGACGAAGTCGATGTTCAGCTCCTTTGCAATTTTGTCCAGCATCTGGGCCCACGGGACATAGCTTGATTCACCGCTGGATTCTGCAACCATTGCGATTGGAGTAACGGAAATACGTTTGTTTATTATTGGTACGCCAAACTCTGTTTCTATATCCCGTCCGGTTTGTACAAGTTTTCCGGCGTACCGCATGATTTTATCGTACATCCGCTGCCGCCCTTTTTTACCGTCTTCACATGCGCAGTCGCGGAGTGAAATTCCCATGGTGATGGCGCGGATATCGAGCTTCTGACGCATGAACATATTTACTGTTTCTTCAATTTCAACCGGAGAGAATATCATACAAGCCTCTGTTTTCAGATAATAAACTAAGTAGTTATTGTAATGAAATAAAGTGTGCAGTGCAAATGATTACTGCCTGCCATTAACAGTTATCCAGTTCCAGAATACCGGATCTTCCTGATTAAGACACCAGAACGATACGTTTTCTATATTTTTATCCGCGTACATGCGGCATTTCCGGAGCAGCGAACAGGTATCGTCGAAATAACCTGTTACATTTACTGTTGCCGGATATTCGATCTTTGCAACGCCGTCGTTATCACGGCTGATTGAAGTAACGCCGCTGTTTATCAGCCGCCGGTTAAGAGTTCTGTACCGCCATGCACCAGCATAATTTTTATCTGTCCACGTTCTGCCGTAGAAAGGAAGTCCCATGACGATTTTTTTACGCGGAATTACAGAGAGCGCATAATCGGTGATGTCTGCGCACCAGTTGAGCGATGCAACTGGTCCGGGTCTGCTTTTACTCCAGTGTTCATCGTATGCCATGATGAGTACTCTGTCCGCTGTTTCTCCTATCTCCGCATACGGAAACAGATCGTCGGAAATTGTCCGTGTACGTGCCGGAACACAGATTGTATATGTTTTACCGGCAAGCTTTTTCTTCATATCTGTAAGAAAGGAAAGAAAATTATCACGGTCGCGGGCGGGTATGTATTCCATATCGATGACAAGACCGTCATATTGTGCTGCTGCTGCTGCAAGTTCGTCTTCAAGTTTTTCCCGTATATTGTACTGCGGATCAAGGCAGAAATGTACAAGCGCTCTGTTATCACAGCTGAATACAAGATGAACTCTTCCTTCAAACGGCAGAAGTTTACTCCGGTCGGGAATTTCATCAAGGTTGCCATAGTTGTCTATAACCGACGAAAAGAAGGCAATATCTGTTACAGGGACATCGAAGTCAAGATCGTCCATAGAGTGCTGCATAACGAATCCCCATACCTCGTTAAAAACAACAGGATCTCCTGTGAGCGGTTCCCGTTTGTATGCGGCTCCGTTATTTTCTGCAATAATTGCAGCAGCTTTTTCATCCGGGGTTTCTGCCGCAGTGTCCGTATCTTTTTTTCCGTTTGCAGATACTGGAAAAAGTACGAAAAAGATAACGAATAAAGTAAGAAAAAAAACGCTTCCTTTATGATTCATTGTGCGGTTTTATCTCCTGTAAAAAGACATGTCGTCATACTGTTAATATTTCATACATAGGTGTTTTACCAGGATGCAGCTCAAGTATATGTTTTTCACAGGGCAGTACTTCGTCGCTTTCATGCGTTACATGAAGCAGCGTCGTTGTACCGCTCGATGCAACGGTTTCAAGCAGATCAAGAATTTTCTGCCGGTAGCTTTCATCAAGGCCGTGGCACGGTTCGTCAAGAATCAGTACAGGCGGACATTTTACCGCAGCACGAAGAATAAGAACTGCACGCTGTTCTCCATAGCTCAAATTGCCGAACGATTCATCCTCTCTGCCTGAAAAACCGCCGAGTGTAAGCCATTTGTCTGCAGCAGCGCTTTCAACGCCGGTTGCCTGTTCATACAGTCCGATTGAATCCCGGAATCCTGATATTATAACGTTGCGGAGGCTTGTTCCACCGAGCATGCGGTACTCGACGTGAAGTCTGTATGATACAATACCAAGTTTCGCCTTTATTTCCCACATTGTTTCGCCCGTTCCGCGTTTTTTTCCGAACATGTGTATATCGTTGGAGTAGACCTGCATGTTGTCGCCTGTTATCAGTTCAAGAAATGTCGTCTTTCCCGATCCGTTCGGCCCCCGGATAAGCCAGTGTTCTCCCCTGTATAGTGTCCAGTTAAAATCTGAAAGTACTTTATGGTCATCCCAGCCGACGTTTACGTTGTGCATTTCAATGAGTTTTTCTGCCGCATATTTTTCTTTCGTATCATTATTGATGATTTCTGTTTCTTTCTGAAGGTCCGTAATCTGCTCTTCAAATGCAGTTTTGTCCGATTGGCGCGTTTTTGCATTTTCGGCTTCGCGCTGGCTGATTATATACTCGTAATCTTTTCGTGTTCCGCAGAATGATATTTTGTTTTTTCTGAATTCAAGTACATGTGTAACCGCATCGGGGATTTCATAGTAACGTTCCATCCCCAGTATAATATGCGGATAGGTAAAGTCAGTTTCGTTTTCGGACAGCTGTTTTTTTGTAATTGTATTGAAGAAATCAAGCAGTATAGCCCGGCTGTCGACGTCCAGCCCGGCGAACGGATCGCTGAGAATAAGCAGTTTTTTCCCCGAAATAAGCGCACGTGCAAGAAGTGTACGGCGTATTTCTCCTGTCGACATGTATTTTATACCACGGTCCAGAATTTTTTCAACACCGCAGAGTCTGACTGCCGGATAAGTTTCAATTCGTTTTACTATTTCCGGAAGAGGTTTACCTTTTTTATGCGGACCTGCAAGCGGTTCTGCAATAAAGATACGCCCTGTACGTCCGATATCTACTCCTCCGTCAATATATTCACTTTCATCATTTTCGCGTTCTTCCTGAATAATGGCCGCTGCCCGTTCAAGTGAGACGATTTCGACTGAATCATTAAAAACAGAAGAAAAAACCGGTACTGGTTTCCCGTCCGTTTTTTCAGAAGTTTCGTCAGGTATGTCAGGTGTAATCGAAAGCTTACCTGCAAGCGCCGAAAGGAAAGAAGCTTTTCCCCCGCCGTTCGGACCAATAACCAGCCAGGCCTCACCTGTATGCATTGTCCATGAAATGTTATCGACGAGAGTACGTTTTGTGTCTTCTATACGGCAGTCTGTTATTGTAATAAGATGATTTTGTATAGTCTGCATACACTGACTATATCATAAATACTGCAGAGTGTTTAGCCAGTGTTAAATTGCGGACTTGACATGAGGAAGTATACAGTATAGTATATTGTTACTGTTTGTAGTAACTAATGGCTTATACCGGCGCTTCCTGTGTTTACTACAGATAAAAATATACCTGTCGGAACGGGTATGATAATCAGGAGTATAGTTATGAAAAAAACAATTATAACAATTGCTGCTGTATGTGCAGGGCTTGCGTTTACCGGATGCAGCAGAAAAACTGCAGAGACAGCTTCATCAGAAAAGGCGTATAAGATCGGTATTGCAAAGATTGTTCAGCATCCCGCTCTTGATGCTGTGGAACAGGGAATTATGGATACAGTCAATGCCGCAGGTTTTAAAACGGCGTACGACCGCCAGAATGCAAACGGTGATGTGAATACTGCGGCTCAGATTGCTTCGCAATTTAAAGATGAAAAGGTTGATGTTGCAGTCGGCATAGCAACACCCGTTGCAGTTGCGCTTGCAAACACAATTAAGGATATACCTGTTGTTTTCGGTACAGTTACTGATCCTGTAGGGGCAGGGCTTGTTTCCACTGTCGAACATGGAGAAGGAAATGTTACCGGAATGAGCGATGCAATTCCGACTGAACAGCATATTAAGCTTTTTAAAGAAATTGCCGGGATTAAGACTCTCGGTTATATTTATACAAGCGATGAGGCAAATTCAATCAGCGCACTTGAACTTGTTAAAAAAGGATGTGAGGAACAGGGGCTTGAACTTGTGACTCAGTCGATTACAAAATCGGCAGAGGTGAAACAGGCTGCAGAAGCAATCGTGAACCGCTGCGACGGTATTTATCTTACTACGGACAACACCGTTTTCAGTGCTCTTCCGTCGCTTGTTCAGGTTTTTGGAAAGGCGAAGAAACCGATTTTCAGTGGTGACGTTACAGGTGCTAAAGACGGTGGAATTTTTATGGCAAGCGGATTTAATTATTACAAAGCCGGTTGCGCAACAGGTGAAATGGTTGTGAAGATTCTCAAGGGAACAAAACCTGCCGACATTCCCGTCCGGTTTATGACGAAGCCTGAAGACAGTGATTTATTATTTGATCTTGATGCGGCGAAGAACTGCGGCATTACAATACCGAAGGAATATATGGACAAGGCAGATTATATTTATGAGAACGGCACGCTGACGGAGAAGAAATAAAAATATGATTTTTTGAAATTGAAAAAGACCGCTCCGGATTTTTTTGTTTATGGAACGGTCTTTTTGTTTACTGTTTTGACGGTATTTTTACTTTCTGGATACCGTATACGTACGGGGCAACAATGTAGGGTTCAAAATACACGGTGAGCGTTTTTCCGTCGTATGTAAACTTTTCATAGTTTTTTTCTTCCGGCGCTGTTCCTTCGGCAATCCATTTCATACATTCGTCTTCTGATTCCCTGCTTCCGTCACTGTAATTCAGATTTTTTGTAAAATAATCGCTGCAGTCTGCAGCTATTTTTTCGAGTGTGTAACCGGTTGCTTCCGTAATTGACACAAGTCTGCTCTGTTTTCTGTCATAGGTAAAGGAACAGAGTGTCGTATCGCCGTGAGCACCTCCTTCCATTACATACGTTGTAAAAAGCATAGAGATATATCTGTCGTTCAGAATAACAGGATTACAGCCGACGTCGTATGAAAACGGCGGTGTAACACCTCCGGAATCTGTTTTTCTGCGGATACTGTCCATTTCTTTCCAGTCCTGTTTCATGGACGATTTAAATGCTCTGAAGGGGGAAACTACTGTACTTTTTACAGCCTTATTTAAATCTGCACAGCCGGGAAAGAAAGAATACTGTACTTTAATTTCGCCATATTTGTTCTTTTCTTGAATTGTTATCTGCTTATATGAAAGACCGCTGCCGGTGAGTGTTTTAGTCGTTATACTGCTTTTACAGCCTGTCATTCCGAGCGCAAGTGCACACAGAACTGCTGAAAATGCATTGATTTTTTTCATTGAAGCTTCTCCTGACTGATGTAAGATCCTGACGTACGTCAAGTATACAGTTATTTCCGGTTGTTAAGCAAACCTGTGTCAGGTGCATATTCCAGTATATCACCCGGTTGACAATTTAATTCTCTGCAGATTGCCTCGAGTGTGGAAAATCTTACGGCGCTTATTTTACCCGTTTTTATGTTTGACAGGTTTACATTTGAAATACCGACACGGGCAGCAAGTTCATTAAGCGATATTTTACGGTCAGCCATGACGCGGTCAAGTCGAAGGATAATCATTATTTCACCTCTACTGATAACAGGAAACGGGTTCTGTCTGTCTTACAGTGTCGTATCAGACTGCTCCTGGAGTTCAGTCCCGTAAGAAAAAATCCAGGCAAAACAGATAAGGACGGCAGCAAGAATTATCGTATTCATATCGATATTGAATTTAAAAGAAAATTGCGTACCGAAAACAAAATAATTTCCGGTTATTCCGTTTGTAAAACTGTAGATAATCAGCAGCAGCTGCGGTTACGCCGAAAGTAATAAACAGGCATACTGCAATGATTCTGCCAGTTTTTCTGATTATTGGTAGTCATAAATTTTCTCCGGGTAAAGTTTATATACCCTAATATAGAAGTATGATTATAGTAAGTCAATAAAAAATTATCGAAATACGATAAATATTTACAGTTAAGTATTAAATTTCAATATGACGATTGCTTCTTCACATATTTCCGAAAATAAATTACTATAAACAGTTACGTGGAGCTGACATGATACACAGTATTCTTATTGAAGGTCTTATCTATGGTATTATGGTTCTGGGTGTTTTTGCCTCGTTCCGTATTCTCAATTTCTGCGACATGACCGTTGACGGTTCGTTCCCGTTAGGCGGCTGCATTCTTGCAGCGTGTCTTCTGCACGGTATTCCTCCGGCAGCAGCGCTTGTCATTGCCTTTGCAGGTGGGCTTGCAGCCGGTTTTTTTACGACGCTTATTTATACTCGTCTGCGCGTACCGGACCTGCTTGCCGGAATTCTCATGATGACAATGCTGTATTCAGTCAATCTGCGCATTATGTCGAATCGTGCAAACGTGTCTTTTTTGAAAGTCAATACAACTTTTTCTCGTATTACGGCATGGATGACGCAGATGTTTCCGTCTGTTTCGCCAGAATGGGGGATTCTCCTGTTTCTTGTTATTTTTGTCATGCTGCTCAAAGGTGGACTTGACTTGTTTTTTCACACGGATCTTGGACTTACGATGGGCGCTCTCGGTGCGAACGAACAGATGGTTGTGTCGCAGGGAGTGAATCCGCAGATACTGCGCGGCATAGGAGTCTGCTTCGGAGACGGTCTGGCAGCACTTGCAGGTGCCTTTGCCGCAATGTACAACGGTTTTGCAGACGTCGGCAGTGGAACGGGCGTTGTTGTAAGCGGGCTTGCCTCCCTTATGCTGGGTGAGTTTATTCTGCGCTCAAATAAAATTTCGCTTCAGACGCTCCGCGTAATAATCGGTTCGATTATGTACCGCGCGCTTATGTTTGTAGGCCGGAGTTACGGATACAGAATCGGCTTAACAAGCAACGACCTTAAACTTATTACAGGATTATTGATAATTCTTTCTCTTATTGTGTCGAATCTGCAGGGACATACGAATCTGAAACAGCACTTTATACGTCCTGCAAAGGCCTGTCCTTTAGGAGCTGGAAAATGATAACACTTGAGAATATCAGTATTACATTCAACGCAAATACGCCCGACGAAAATAAAGCCCTCAGAAACGTTAATCTGACGATTAGCAAAGGTGATTTTATTACCGTAATTGGTTCAAACGGTGCGGGGAAATCGACATTATACAACGTAATCGCGGGAACTCTTCAACCAACGCAGGGGCGGATAGTGCTTGATATGAATGGCTCTGTACGCGACATTACACGCGACAAAGAATACAAACGCGCCCGGTATATTGGTCGAATTTTTCAGAATCCGCTTCTTGGAACAGCCGGAAAAATGTCGCTTGAAGATAATATGATGATATGCTGCAAAAAAGGCTGGAAAGGCCTTCGCATCAGTCTTACGAATAAACAGCGTGATTTTTTCAGAGAGCAGCTCGAACAGCTGGGAATGGGACTTGAAAACAGACTTAATGACAACGTAGAACAATTTTCCGGCGGTCAGCGGCAGGCCCTTACACTGCTTATGGCAGTCATGTCGCATCCGGCGCTGCTCCTGCTCGACGAACATACTGCTGCTCTTGATCCGCCGAATGCAAAAATAGTTATGGAGATAACCAGAAGATTTGCAGAAGGGTACGGACTCACGGTTATGATGATTACGCACAACATGCAGCAGGCGCTTGATTATGGTAACCGGCTTCTTATGATGGATGCAGGAGAGATTATCCTCGATGTACCGGCCAGTGAAAAATCGAATCTTACAATGGACGATATTGTTAAACAGTTCCGGGTTATCAAGCAGCATGAGTTATCAAGTGACCAGATGATGCTGCAGTAAGACGTATATTTTGCAATCTTCACACAATCTTGACATTTTAAGGTCTGAATCTTGACATGGTTCTGCTATATTTTGAAGCGTAAAAAGGAAACGCACCAAGGAGCCTGGCTCCCTGACCTTCCCTGTAAATCTAGAATCTTTGTAAAAGGGGTAAATACTATGAAAAAGATTATCATGATCGTTAGTGCTGTCGCTCTTATTTCTATGTTCGCTGTTTCCTGCAGCAAGAAAGAAGCTGCTCCTGCTGCTGATACAACAACAGAAACAACAACTACAGAAGCAACAACTACAACAACTGACAATGCTGCTGCATCTACCACGGATTCTGCTGCTACAACAGACGCTGCATCTACCACAGATGCTGCTGCTGCACCGGCTCCTGCTTCAGATGCTGCTGCCAACTAATTTCTGAAAACAGAAAATTATAAAGGCTGACCGGAGTGATTGATTTCATTCCGGTTTTTTTATGTCTGATTTTTTTGAGGACTGTGGAGTGGAAATGTAACAGTAAAGCAGACCATTCCGTTTTCATTATACACGCTGATTGTCCCTGCATGTAAATCCATGATTGCTTTTGCAATTGATAATCCAAGTCCTGAACCGCCGCTTGAGCGGGATTTATCTCCCCTGTACAGCCTGTCAAAAACGTGTGCTAAATCTTCTTTGCTGAGTCCGCCGGTATTCTGCACTGTGATAGAAATTGCTTTATGTATTGGTTCAGAATCCGCGTACGACAGCGCTACTCTGATGATTCCGCCTGATGCAGTGTACTGAACTGCGTTTTGTACTATATTTGATACGCACCGCTGCAGAAGAAATTCATCTGCAGTAAACGGTTCACTGAACGTACTTACACACGAGAATGCAATTTTTTTCTGCGAAGCCAGCAGTTCGAACCGTTCTTTTGTGTCTGTAATAAAAGCCTCTGGATAAATATCTACCGGCGTAATCTTCATTTCAGGTGATTCATATTTACTCAGATCGTGCAGATTGGTTACAAGTTTTTCTATATGAGTCAGCTCGTTGAGCAGACTTGAAAACCGTTCCTGTGTTGCCGGAAGAACTCCGTCAGCCATAGCTTCAAGCTGTACCTTTACCGCAGTGACGGGAGTGCGCAGGTCGTGGGATACATCCTGCATCCACTGCCGGCGCAGTGATTCTTCTTTGAGCAGCTGGTTCTGCAGTTTTTCCTCTGATGTTGCAATTCTGTCAAATTCTGTAGTATCAAGGTGTGTGAACGACACCGAACGGCTGCCGTTGCCGAGGGCTGTAATTTCATCGACGAGCGATGATGTCTGCTTGGAAAAGACTGAAGAGATGAATGCAGAAATTGCAAGTGCGATGACAATTGCTGTTAGTGCACCGGCAAGTACCGCATTCCGCATTGATGCAATGAACTGCCTGTTTGCACGATATGTAAGAAAATCTGCGCTGTTTACAGAAAGATATCCTACAATTTTGCTGCCGTCTTTTATCTGGGCGGGCGTATTCAGTGAAAGAAACGTCGAAATATTTCCAACCTGCGCTTCAACGGTGTCAATCGTAACACGTCTGCCCTTGTAAAGAAGCAGCACCGGCCGTTTGTTCAGATCAAAAATATAGACATACATTGAGTCTGTAATATACGGCAGTAACGCTGATTCAAGTGCTTTCGCGTCAAGTTCTCCGTGAAACCGGTATACTTTTGAAATACGGGGCAGAAGCATTTTTTCTATTTCCGTGTTTTCGTCACGGTTCCAGTGTGAAATAGATGAGCGTATTGCAAATATGAAGATAAGCGACATAACGGCGAGGACGCTTACCGATGCGGCAAGATGGCCGATGTATACTTTACGGAAAATACTTGTCATATTTTATTTTCACCGTTAAACCTGTATCCGAATCCCCGTACAGTGCCTATCCAGTCGGCGGCTCCGAGTTTTGTCCGCAGGTTTGCTACATGTGTGTCGATTGTGCGTTCGGAACCTTCAAAATAATAATTAAGGCATTCTGTCAGCAGCTTCTCACGGGATATAACCTGATTCGGTGCGCCAGTCAGATAAAGCAGCAGTTTCCATTCTGCTCCTGTTAAATATACTTCTCTGTCGTTGACGAAAAGCGTGTGCTTGTCACTGTCGATTTCAAGTATGTTGCCGCTGAGCGACCATATTTGTCTGCTCCCTGCCGGAGTTTTTCCGATTGCACCGGTCCGCTTCAACAGCGCCTGAACACGCAGTACGAGTTCTTTTGTGGAGAATGGTTTGCATACATAGTCATCTGCACCCGTTTCAAAGCCGAGTATGCGGTCTGATTCGGAATCTTTTGCGGTAAGAAATATTATAGGAATATTCGAAATTCTGCGGATATCTTTTGCAAGTACAAAGCCGTTCCCGTCGGGGAGCATGATGTCGAGTACGGCAAGATCAATTGTTCCCCGTTTTACAACGTCGAGTACGCCCGCAGTTTTGTTGAATACGACCGTCTGATAGCCTTCCACCTGCAGGTAGCCGGAGACGGCTTCCGTTATTAACTGATTATCTTCAACGAGTAGAATACATGCCATATCGTTATTCTCCGTAAATTATTTTCCGCAGTGTATATGTTTCACCGTCGTACTTCCATATCCAGTTGCCGCGGCTGTCATATATGTAGGTAATGTCGGCTGAAAGTTTCCTGCCTTCTTCATAAATTTTTTCATTCTCAATCATTCCGCTCCGGCCGTACTGAAGTATAGTTCTGCTTTTCAGTTTTCCCTTTTTGTCGACGTAAGAAAAACTGGTGATGTTTCCATCATCTGTGTAGGAATAACCGACTTGTTCATAGAAACCTGAACTGTCATAGTGATCTTCAAACGCAACGTGTCCGCCTGTAGTATACGTATAAATAATACGTTTAAGCACTTTTCCGTCAGGAAACTGCGTTATGTCCGCGTATATAAAATTGCGTTCGTTATATTTAAATGATTCCCGGAGCGTAACTGCGTTTTTGTTGTCATAGGTAATCCTGGATGTAAGCTGCCCGCCGGAGTTATATGACGAGACTGCTTTCCATTCAAGCGTATCGGTACCGGAAAAAGATGATTCTTCTTTCTGTCGTCCGGATATATCGTACGTATATGTGTATTTCCAGCGCTGTATACCGTTTGCATCTGTCCCTGTTATTTCGGTAAGCAGATTTTTTTCTGAATACATATAGCGCGTGGATGTCTTCAGGCGACCGTTTTCATCGTACAGCTGAATGGATGTGCGCAGTCCTTTGTCGTAATTGTCTGTACTGTGCACGACAAGGTTGTCCAGGTCTGCTCCGCGATATTCGGTCACGAGTACGGGACGGCCGGAGATTTTTGAAAAGTCTACACCGTACGGGTCAGTGGCAGACACAAGTGTCTGTGCCGGTTGGGCTGTAAGCACAACCGAAAAAAATACAGCGGAGCATAACGCGGAAACATTTTTACACATATCTGAGTTATTTTATCACAATTATGTTTTTTGTGCTTCTTCCGTACCACTTGAAGCATGAGCACCACGGCATTCTTTCATAGCATACAGCAGATCAACAAGTCCTTCGTGATAATCGATGAACAAACCGGCCGCAATCATTTTATTTATTTCGTTCTTTGAAGCATATTTTACGTTTTGTACTTCTTCTTTCTGTAATACGATTGCGTTAAATGCAATATCTTTTTCAACAAGGTAATAATCGTCGAATCCGTCTGAGAAATTTATGGTAAAGTATGGTGCGTCTTCAAGCATGAGTGTAATGCCAAGTTCTTCACGAAGTTCACGCTGCGCTCCCTCCCTGCTTGTTTCTCCTGCAACAACATGACCGCCGAGCGTAAAATCCCATTTCCCCGGCCAGCTGTGTTTATTCTGTGCCCGCTGCTGGATAAGCATGTTCCCGTTATGGTCAAAAATACATACGTGTACGACGATATGGTAGTCGCCAGTTCTGTTCGGCATCCCACGTATCATTGTCCGGCCGGTCGGAAGTCTGTTTACGTCGTAGATATCCCATTCCTCAGCGGAAGAAGGCTGTGGTGTTTCGTTTACGTGCGGGCCGGTCATTTTTTCCATCCAGATCATGTCGTACCATAAACCGAACTTATATCCGCACTGGGAAAATTTACCGATTGTTTTAAAACCGCAGTGCGCGTGAAAGAGAGGACTTACATTCGTAAGATATTTGTCCGCCGCACGCGGAGAGACTGCAATGCACGCATACAGATTTAATATTCCCTGTTTTTTCAATTCTTCTTCTATTGAATTATACAGTAAAGTTCCGAGCCCCTTTCTCCGGTATTCTTTCCTCAGGTAAATTGACAGTTCTGCACAGTGTTCGTATGCTTTTCTGGCTTTAAATGCCGATGCATAGGTGTATCCGTCGATCCGTCCGGAGCTGTGTACTGCGGCAATATACGGATATGCAGACAGCGTATTACTGATGCGCGAACGGAATTCTTCAACGGATGGAACGTCGTATTCAAATGAGACTGCAGTATTCAGTACATACGGTGCATATATTTCAAGCAGCTGCGGAGCATCTGCCGGTAACACCGGTCGGAACGTGTATTCATCTTTTTCTGTCATAGCGGTAATTATAACGATTGTGTAATGCCGCAGGAACAGTTTTTTCATAGTCCGTGAAGAAAACGTATGATTAATTTATGTTGATATTCCGGTATATATCTGATATATTCCAATTATCGATGTTACGTTTGTGATGACCCACCGCTGATTCCTCCCGGAGCAGCATTACCATCGTGCCATGGCACAGTGCGTATCAGCATCAACAAGTATATCAACCCCAGAATATTTTCTCATCTGCTTCAGCGGAGGCTGTTATGAACAAATACTTTAAACGGTATTTTGTCGATGCATTCGGAGGGATGGCGTTCGGATTGTTTTCCACGCTCATCATCGGACTGATTATCAAACAGGTCGGCAGTTTCTTTCCTTCTGCTGCCGGTTTAGACATTGTCGGCGGAGTGTATACGTGTTCCCGCGGACATGCTGTTCTCGTGTATACCGGGCGTTTTATGGTATGCATCGGACAGCTGCTTACTGTTCTTACGGGAGCCGGAATTGCAGCAGGTGTTGCGCATGCCCTCGGTGCGCCTAAACTTGCAATTTACGGAAGTCTTCTTACGGGGACGGTAGGCGCTTATTCAACGAAATTTATAGCGGCGTTTACGTGCAGATCTGCTGCATTTATAGCGGGAAACGGTGCCGTCCTTATGGCAGGGCCGGGTGATCCGCTTTCGGCATTCGCAGCGGCACTCGTCGGAGCCGAACTGGGCCGTCTTGTTGCGGGAAAGACAAAACTGGACATCATTGTTGTTCCCGCCGTTACCGTACTTTCCGGATGTGCCGCTGCAGTTCTGCTCGGGCCGGCTCTTTCTGCTGCGTCGTTATGGCTGGGAAATTCCATTCAGAAAGCGACAGAGCTGCAGCCGTTCTGGATGGGAATTATTCTTTCCGTCGTCATGGGTATGATCCTTACGCTGCCTATAAGTTCTGCCGCAATTGCAATCATTCTGGGCATGACGGGGATAGCCGGCGGTGCCGCTACAGCGGGCTGCAGCGCGCAGATGATCGGATTTGCCGTCATAAGTTTCAGAGACAACGGTTTTAACGGTTTTTTCGCACAGGGAATCGGTACTTCCATGCTTCAGATTCCGAATATCTGCCGGAATCCGTTTATCTGGATTCCTCCGACGCTTGCCGCCGCAGTTACCGGTCCGATTGCTTCATGTGTGTTTAAAATGCAGACGCTTCCCGCGGGAGCCGGAATGGGAACGAGCGGACTTGTCGGACAGATTATGACGTACCAGGCTATGGCGGGAACACAGAGTACGGCTCTTATTGTTGTAAAAATGATTATTATCGACGTCGTACTGCCGGGAATCCTTTCATATGTAATTTATGAGTTCATGCGGAAACGTGGTTTGATAAAAGACGGCGACATGAAGCTTGAGGCATAAAAAACAATTCTCAAATGATACATTCCGTGATAGAATATAACATTCTATTGTCTTACCACGGAGGCTTTTTTTAAAATGACTATGACTAGTTTCGGAATATGGGGAATTATTCCTCCACTTCTGACGATTATCCTTGCTTTTGTTACAAAGGATGTCATCGTATCGTTGTTCCTTGGAATCCTTTCCGGAACGCTTATTGTTGCAGGCGGTAATCCTGCGCTGGCAGTTATGAACCTTACGGATGCGCTTGCCCGTTCTCTTGCTGACGGCTGGAACATCCGCATTTTTCTTTTCTGCGGGTTGCTGGGCGGTCTTGTAGGAATGCTTTCAAAGACGGGTGCAGCAGGTGCGTTCGGACGGTGGGCGTCATCAAAACTTAAAACGGGTAAAGGTTCGCAGATGATGTCGTTTATTTTCGGAATTATCATTTTTATAGACGACTACTTCAATTCTCTTACAGTAGGAACAATCATGCGGCCTATCTGTGATAAAACAAAAGTTTCCCGTGCAAAACTTGCATACATACTCGATTCGACTGCCGCTCCTGTATGTATTATTGCTCCTATTTCAAGCTGGGTTGTGACGGTGATGTCGATTGTAAAAGGTTCAGCGGGATTTGATGCAATGAAAATGACACCGTTTGAATTTTTTATCCGTTCAATTCCGTATAATCTGTATGCGATAGGTACACTTATTCTTGTTTTTACGCTTATCGTTACGGGACGCGGCTTCGGGCCGATGAAAAAATCCGAAGAACTTGCAAAAACGGGAAAGCTTTATAACGAACAGAAGTACGGCCCTGTTGCAGGGGAAGTGGAGGACAACATGAATGAAAAAGCGAAACCTGTCGACATGCTTTTTCCGATTCTGTTTCTTATTGCCGCCGCGCTTATTTTTTTCCCTGTAACGACGTGGAAGAATGCCGTAGACGGAAAGTCAATTACATCATTCGCGCAGGCTGTGCATTCGATCGGTCTCGGTGACGCATTCAAAGATACGGACGCTTCTGTTGCGCTTTTTTATGCAATCATTTTTACGATCGTTGCGACGTACATTTATTACATAGCAAGAGGTCTTCTGAAACTGAGTACTGCAGGAGAGGCGCTTCGTGACGGAATAAAATCTATGATACCTGCTCTTATTATTCTTGCCATGGCATGGACAATCGGAGGCATTATTAAATCTTCGCCTTCCGACGGCGGACTAGGGCTTGGTACGTACCTTTCCGGACTTGTCGTGAAAGGCAATTTTCCGCTTATGTTCATTCCTGCAATTGTGTTTGCTCTTTCGGCTCTTATTTCTTTTGCAACCGGCACAAGCTGGGGTACGTTCGGCATTATGATACCGCTTGTCATGCCGATTGCCGTCGGACTTGCACAGGCGAAAGGTCTTGATCAGGGAGCACTTGTTAACGTCTGCATGATTTGTACGGCCGGAGTTGTCGGCGGTGCGGTCTTCGGTGATCATGCTTCACCTATTTCCGATACAACGATTCTATCGTCTACCGGTGCCGGCTGTCCTCATCTTGAACATGTTGCAACCCAGATGCCGTATGCAGTTTTTGTTGCTGTTTGTTCTCTTATAGGTTTTGCCGCAGGAGGTCTGTTTATGAATATGATTACTGCATGGATTGCATTTCTAGTGTTTCTTGCTTTAGGACTTGTATTTCTGCCCAAAACCATGAAAACTGAATAATTTTAAGAAATTATTTAAAGTAATCCCGTCAGGATACAGTATATTCCGTTCCGGCTGCTGCGGAATATACTGTTTTATTTTAAAAAACTTTCTGCAGCTTTTTTTACATCCTGCACATACTGTTTGTCTGCAATCAACAGGCCGTCTTTTGATTCGATAATGACACAGTTTTTTATACCGAGCAGGGCTACAGGTTTTCCGCTTTCAGTGTGAATCATATTGTCTGAAGAATCCTTCAGAAATGCCATATTGTTCGTGACGTTGGCATGATCATCCTTTTCCGACAGTTCCCATACCATATCCCATGAACCAACGTCACTCCATCCTGCATTAAGAGGAATCACAACCGCATTTTTTGTATGCTCCATAACGGCATAGTCGATAGAATTTCCCTTGATGGACTCAAAACTTTCTTTGTCGAGTCTGATAGATTCGTCTGTTCTGACTGCTTTCGTGTATGCGTTTTTTACACCGGCAAGCATCTCCGGTTCCATATCCTGCATTTCTTTCAGCAGCAGGCCGGCCGGAATTGCGAACATACCGCTGTTCCAGAAATAATTTTTTGCTGAAACATACTGTTCTGCCGTAGCTGCGTCCGGTTTTTCCCTGAACGCTTTTACGCTGAGTATACCGGATGTGCTGCCGGCAGCGGTTTCAATGTAGCCGTATCCGGTTTCAGGTCTTGTCGGTACTATGCCGAACAGCGCATATTTTCCGCCTGAAGCCGCGTCACGCGCGGCAGCAACCGCTTTCTGGAATGCAGGGACGTCGAGTATTGTATGATCAGAAGCAAGAACGAGCATAAGCCCGTCTTTTTCGTTTTCTATGCAGTAAAGCGCTGCTGCTGTAATTGCCGGAGCTGTGTTTCGCCCTGCTGGTTCGAGCATAACCGGACGACTGAGCCTGTTTACAGCTTTCAGCTGGGAACGTACAAGGTGAATATGTTTTTCGTTACAGATTACAAGCGGTGGAGACATAAAATCAAGTCCGTCAAGCCTCGTTATTGTCTGCTGTATCATGGTACGATCGGGATTCATAAGCGGAAGAAATTGTTTTGGCACGTCCGGTGTCGAAAGCGGCCAGAGTCTGGTACCGGAACCGCCGGATAGAATGACAGGAAGCATGAATATTGATCCTCCAACTGAATATAATAATTGGATTGTAGTTTATACCGGACAACCATATTTGTCCACACATGTTTTTTTATGCATTTTCTTTAGTATTTATACAAAGAGTGTTATTAACTTAAAAAAAATAACAAGATAGATAACAGATTGAAAATGTCATTAAAACAACGTATACTTAATAGTACTATGTGGTTATTTATCGCCATTTCTTTTCTAATCAGTGTTTCTCTAATTCCTTTAATTATAAAGATATGTAATCATTATAAATTATATGATTCTGTAAACGCACGAAAGATTCATTCAGGAAATATACCCCGGCTCGGAGGTGTGGGAATAATTATTGCTTTTTTTATAAGTGCAGGAATTTATTCATTTGTCTGGAAAGGAATCCCGATGGGGCGGATACTTCCGCTTTATATAGCCAGTCTGCTTATTTTCGGTTTTGGATTTATTGATGATCTTTTTGATATGCCTGCGAGACTTAAATTTTTAGTACAGCTTACAGCTTCCTGTATCGTTGTTTTCAGCGGTTTCAGATTTCAGCAGATTTTCCATTATGTACTTCCTGTGTGGATAAGCATTCCACTGTCGGTCTGCTGGATGATCGGTATTATAAACGCGTATAATCTTATCGATGGTCTGGACGGCTTATGCGGAGGATTATCATTTCTTACAATTACAACACTTGGCATAATATTTTATATGCTGGCTGATTCTTCTGCATCGCTGTGCTTTTTTATGGCAGGTGCCATTCTGGGATTCCTTATCTATAACTGGCCGCCGGCAAAAATATTCATGGGAGACAACGGCAGTCAGTACATGGGATTTATGATTGCTGCAGTTCCTCTGTACTATTCAACGGATAACTTCGAATACAATAAATTTCTTATCATGCTTGTACTTGTATCCATCCCTATGATGGATACGATTGCGGCTATATGGCGCCGTTTACGCGATCACCGTCCGATTATGAGCGCAGACCGTGCACATCTGCATCATAAACTGCTTAAT
>Ga0172378_10000734_pt1 | contig 29353 bp, 17 predicted proteins | sample GrowelOW332metaG_FD_119755 | JGI IMG/M metagenome (GOLD analysis project Ga0172378, IMG submission 119755) | Groundwater microbial communities from an aquifer near a municipal landfill in Southern Ontario, Canada - Pumphouse #3_1 metaG | ecosystem: Environmental > Aquatic > Deep subsurface >...
GTTACTTATTTGGGAAGCGGTGCTTTTATTAATTGTGTAAATTTAGATAGTATAGCAGTTTCTAATAATAATGCAAATTTTGTAGTAGATGAGAATGATGGAATCTTATATAATATTGACAAAACTATATTATATTTGTGTCCAGCAAATAATTGTGTAAACAATAAAACGGATATTATTTTACCTATTACTTTGGAAAAAGTTATGGAAGGTGCATTCAGTTATTCAAGATTGCAAGGAATTTGTTTTACTTCTCCTAATGTAGAATTGGAATCATATAGTATTAATACTCCATATCTATCTGCGGTTAGAATTCTTTGTTCAAGTTCATTTACTTATGCAGGTTCTGTTGACCCTACGAATTTAGGTAATATATTTGGCGAATTCATACCAAGTAATTTTTATGTTACCTCAACTGATATCAAAAATAACATACAGAATTATTATACAGATTCTACAGTAACAGAATATGACAGTGAGGATTGGTTGGGATTAGTAGATTATGAAAATAACTTTATATATAGTTTGCAAAACCGTATAGATGTAAATGGCGTTACAATAACAGAAGTTGTTATTTTAGGGGCTAGGTCTACTAGTAGCATAATGGATATACCATCTACGCTAACACTAGAAAATTATAGTGTAGTAAAGATTGCAGCAAATGCTTTTGCTTATGACAAAAACATAACTCGAATAACCTTGCCAAGTGCTATTGTAGAAATTGAAAAATGCGCTTTTGAAAATATGCCTAATCTTACTAGTATAACTTTAGATGATAATCTAACTATTATTGGAGATAGAGCTTTTTACGGAAGTAATAAATTAGCAACTATAAGTTTTAGTGAAAATATGAACCTAGAAAGTGTTGGCGACAAAGCTTTTGAGGATACAGCTTGGTATGATAATGACTCACAAGTAATGATAACAATTAATGATTGGTTAATTAAATATCACGGATATGGCGTTACTGCAAATATACCAAGTAATATTAAATATATTGCAAGTGAAGCTTTTATAAATAAAACCAACCTTACTTCCATAGATTTTGGAAATTTGTCTGAAGCAAAATTAATAAATATAGAAAATAACGCATTCCAAAGTTGTAAAAGTTTGGTTCAAATTACTTTGCCAGCTACCCTTGTTAGGGTAGGTGATGATGCATTTATGGACTGCGATAAGTTAATATTAGTAACCATTCAAATAAATAAGAGTGATTTGGGTAATATAGAATTTGGAAATAATGCTGTACCTAATTCTAACATAATTCATTGTTTTGAGGGTGAAGAGATTTCTTACAAATTAATATATCACGTAGACGAAAATACGGATAGTGTTAAGGGTGTTGTTTTTGTAGAACCAGAATATATAGAAGACAATGCAAATCGTAGATTTGCAGGTTGGTATGATGAAAGTTCTTATACTAATTTGACAATATTCCCACTTACTTTAAGTGATGACAATACAACTGAAGGCGACAATATTAGAGTTAAGAATATATATGCTAAATTTAATAGTATAGAAAATAATAATGGTGGTTCAATTGATTTGAAGTTTAAACTTAATGATAAGAATACATATACAGTACAAGAATATGTAGGAAATGAAAAATATGTAGTTATTCCTAAAAAATATAAAGGTAAAAATGTAACGGCAATTGCAGAAAATACATTTAAGGATAAAGATTTTATTGAGAATATTTCTTTACCTTATTCTATAGAACAAAGTACAGGTGCAAAAATTTCTGATATTACATATATAGGTAAAGATGCTTTTACAGGAACAGCTTGGTATGAAAATATTTTAGGTGATTATATAATTGTTCACGATGTTTTAATTAGGTATAAAGGTGAAGCTCATTTAGTAGAAATTCCTGCAAATATTTCTTCTATTGCTGATGGTGCTTTTTATGATAATGACTTTATTGAAAAAGTAGTAATACCTGTGGGCGTAACCGAAATAGGCGAATATACATTCTTTGATTGTAACAATTTAATAGAAATTGAATTACCTAATTCAATATTGTCAATAGGCGAATATGCGTTTGCTAGTTGTGATTATTTGTCTTTAATTAATTTTGCGAAAGCTCAATTTTTAATTTCTATTGCGGATAATGCATTAAATAATACAAAATGGTTAGATAGTGTAATTGACGATAGCATTATTATTAATAGTATATTTTACAAATATCAAGGTAAAATGTCTACTTTGACAATATCAAATGGTATAACTCAAATAGCAAGTAAAGCTTTTTATAAAAACGAATCACTTACTACTGTTAATATACCACAAAGTGTTGATTATATAGGAGAAGAGGCATTTTATGATACTAATATTTATAAAATAAATATTTTTTCTTCAGGAAGTAAGCTAACTTCTATTGGTAATCATGCGTTTGATAGTTGTGAGAAACTTGAATATATAGATCTTCAATCAACTAAAAAGTTATCTTATATTGGAGATTATGCGTTTAGTGGAACAGTAATGCTAAGTACATTTATTATACCAAGTTCAGTGGAAATCCTAGGTGAGGGTGTATTTTATAATAGTGGAATTAGAAGTTTGATTTTTGTAAGCAATAGTAAATTAATTTCTTTGCCAGAAAAGTTATGTGAAAACAATATGGGTTTGTATGAAGTAATATTCAATGGTGCAAGTGCATTAAATACAATAGAAACTAAAGCCTTTCTTAATTGTAGCAATTTAAAATTATTCCGTAATATTTCGGCAAGATTACTATCTATTGGAGATGAAGCATTCTTAGGTTGTGGAAATTTAGTTGCTATAGAGGCAAACACAAGCCAACTAAATTATATAGGAATAAATGCTATTGATGATAGATATGTAACTTCACTTAATTCAAATATGAGAATTATTGGTGGGGTTTTAATAAAATATAACGGCGACGAAAAAGTTGTTGAAATTCCTAATAATATATTTACTATTTATGATGGTGCTTTCGAAGGAAAAACTGCTTTGGAAGAAATCATATTCCCTGAAAATTCTGTTATCCAAAGAATAAATAATGATGCGTTTGCCAACTGCACTAATTTAGTAAATATTAATTTCCCAGATACAATTAGTAAGGTAGGGGATAATGTAATGTTGGGTACTAAATGGCTAGATAACCAAATGCGTGATGAAAATAATGATTTTATTCACATTAGTAATTCATTAATTAAATATAAGGGTAGTGAAAAACGAATAGTAATTCCTAATTATATAACAGTAATAAACAGTAACGCCTTTGATGGAATAGAGTTTTATAATATAACTATTGGCTCGCAATTAGTGGAAATTAGTGAAAATGCTTTTGCGGGTGTAATTCGCCCGACAGTTGCTTATAAATTGGATGAAACAAACGATATAGTTTTGGCTGACGAAACTGATGTAAATTGGAATGTAATACTACTTTCTGATAATCTATCGAGCAATCCTATTGAAGTTGGCGAAAATGACAATATCCCGACTATATATGTAAATAGTGCTAAGATTAAAGAAGATTTTTATTTGGATGCCCGTTGGGAAGCGTTTGATAAAACAATAAAAATTGCTCAATATTTTAAGATTAATTATGTAATAGATGTAGAAAAAGCAATTGCGATGAAGTTAATAAATGATTTTATGATATATAAAGAAATAGAACCGGAAATGTTAGAAGGATTCTTGTTTGCGGGTTGGTTCTTAGATGCAGAATATACCAAACCTTTAAGTTATCCATTAATAATTAGTCATGACATATCAATATATGCTAAATTTGTTAGCAAATCTATCGGGACTGAAGGTGGTGTTTTCCATTTTGGAAGTGGGGAAGAAATTAATGATATAATCAAATATATAGGAGATACTGATGTAACAGTCGTTTGTCCGACGACAATAGCTACTGTAGACTTGCTTGCATTAACAGGAAAGTGGAAATTGGCTGAAGGCGATGAAATAGCTACACATAAACTAAATGGAGATGTCTATGAAGTTCCTATAGACTCCAATGATGCTACACATTTATATAAAGGTGCGTTTGAGGACCATAATGAAATTTTCAAATTCTATTTTGCAGATAATTCAAAAATTACCACAATTGGTAAATATGCATTTAGAAATTGTAAATCTTTAAAAACAATAGTTCTACCAAGTACAATTATAGCAATAGATGAATATGCTTTTGAGGGATGTACTTCTCTAGAAAACATAATATTTACTAATGGAGAAGGAACAGTAACAATAGGCTTTGGGGCATTTAAAGATTGTACAAGTCTAAAAAGTATTATTTTACCTAATAAAGTTGTTTTGGGAGATGATGTTTTTGAAGGATGCACTTCACTAGTTGATGTATATAGCAATACGACTGAGTTTGCAGATGTACAAACACTAGGCGGAGAGATAACACCATTTGCCACAAGTGAGAATTTGCGAATACACGTATATGCGTCTGTTTATAATTTTTACTATGAAAGATGGTCAGTTTATAAAGATAATTTAGTAGAGGTACTTGATGAAGAAGAATAATAGATTGCCTTTAGGTTTTGTTGATAGTTATAGTATAAATATTAATTTGGAAAATGATTTGATAAATAAATTTCAAAATATTTTTGAAAATTATGATTATAAAGTAATACAACCATCTTTAATTGATTATGTAGAAAATTTGCAAATGGAACCCAATTCGGGTGACAAACTATTTAAAACAATAGATAACAATGGTAAATTGATCGGGGTATTAAATGATATTACCCCATCAATTATGCGTATTATTGAAGGTGAAACTTTACCTCATAGATTTTTTTATAACACTAAAGGCTTTTCTTTTTTGCCTAATGAAAATGAAGTTAGAACAAATTATAATGTAGGTGCTCAAATTTACAATATAACAGGTATTGAGGCAGAAGTAGAAGTAATATCTACTATGCTACAAACATTGTCAGAAATAGGTATTATAAATACTAAACTTACATTAAACCATTTTGGAATAATTAAAAATTTAGTTACCAGTTTTAACCCTAAAATAAGCATTACTTTGAATGAAATTTTACTAGCAATAAACAATAAAGATGGTAGTAAAATAGGAGATGTATGTCTAAATATGGTAACTTCCATTTATAACAGTAAAGGCGATTTAAAAATTTTAGAAAAAGTTGCGGAAAGTGTTAATAATAAAGAGGCACTTGAAGGTGTAGTGGCTTTGTTTAGAATTTATCAATTACTAAAAGAAAATGGGCGTGAATGTGATATAGTTTTTGATTTTGGAAATTTTAATGCGGATAAATCATATTATAATGGAACAATATTTAAGATTGAAGGGCAAGATTTACTTCTTGCAAGTGGTGGAAGATATTTTGGTATAAAGTACGGAAAAGGTTTTACGGGTGTTGCTTGCAATTATAATATGCCTATTATTTTAGAATATTATAGACAAGTAAATAGTACTAAAGAACCGAAAGAAAGGGTTTTGCTTGCAGTAGAAGACAGCACAGAAGCTCTTGCTAAATTCTTTAATATAAGAGAGATACTAAATAAACAAGAAATTATAGCAGTTCCTATTTATAAAACTGATAGAAAAATGTGTAAAGAGTATGCACAAATTATGAGTATTGACAATATTATATATATAGACAATAAGGGTGATGTGAGCGAATAAAGGCAAAATTAAGCCAAAGGTTTGAAAATTATATAATATATAAAAGATAAAAAATAATTGCTGAAAAAAATTTGGGAAATATATAAGAAAACTCTTGCAATTTTTTTCAATATTTGGTATATTTATTAGGCAAAGAAATATATTAATTGCAAAGTGTACCTAAATTATATAAAAAGATTGGTAATTTTGCGGGAGTGGCTCAGTGGTAGAGCGTCGCCTTGCCAAGGCGAATGTCGCGAGTCCGAATCTCGTCTCCCGCTCCAAAAAAACAATCTTAGGAGAATACTCCAGACGGAGTTGATGGCACCATAGCCAAGTGGTAAGGCAGAGGTCTGCAACACCTCCATCTCCAGTCCAAATCTGGATGGTGCCTCCAAAATTTTATCTGCCGTTGTGGCGGAATAGGCAGACGCAAGGGACTTAAAATCCCTCGGTCGCAAGATCGTATCGGTTCAAGTCCGATCAACGGCACCAAGATAAAGTAAAAAAAAGAGCTAGTAATAGCTCTTTTTTTATTATTTATAAATAAATTTATAAATTGTATAATTTATTATATACTTAATCCAATTATATTAATACAAGAATGAAATTCATTAGTTGTCTGATAAGCTATTAGGGCTGTTTTATTAGGTTGTAAAAGTAAAAATGCATTAGAATTGCAAGTATCAATATTCGTTTGAGTAGTTTGATGTTCTTTATATATTAGCATTGAAAGTTCCTTACTTTCGCTAATAGTGAGATAGTAATAAGTATTATTTAGGCTGTTGTTATCTGTAATATTGTTAACAAAAAATTCTGCATTATTATCACCATATTCACAGGTTAAATCATAATTCAAATATACTATACCGTTAAGATTTCCTTTACAAACCATTAGTAATTTATCTTCACCCATCATAAAATTAGCTACAGTAAAATTGCCTAAATTAGTTGGGGTACTATTTATAGCATTTAGGTCGCTTTCTTTTTGTGCGTATACATTGCCATTTGTCTGTAATATAATAAACTTTTGTTGATTTTCTTCTAAAATAGGGATAATTCCTATAAGACTATAATTACTAGTTAGGCAAGAACTTTGCGTTTTTAAGGTAGTTTTATCAATTTTTGTACTAATCCAGCCATTTGGTAAGTTAAGTAAAAATATGTAATAATTACTATATTCAAATATATCTACAAGTTGTCCTGATGTGTTACCTGAAAATTGTAATTTTTCATCTTTATAAGAATAAATAATATTTTCATTCGGATATTCAGCAATTAATAAAAATGATGCAATTGTTGCTTTTATAGTAATTTTTTCTGAATAACTTATTATGTTTGTTGTGTAAGAATTAAGAGTGTAATCAATTATATTTATATAAACATAAGATTTATCTTCATTAGTGCTAGCTATAACTATTCCGAGTGGTGTAATTTGTGAGGTTATATAATAATTAGGATAACTACAAGGCAATTCAAAAACTTTATTAATTTTTCCTAAATTATCAATATTAGCTATTCCTATTGTGCGTTTTTCACTTTGCATATCGCCATTTTTACAAGTAGTTTCGGCAATTGTATAATTACCTAAAGCAGTAACAAAAAAGTTTTTAAGGTAAATGTCGCCATTACCTTCTAATTTTTGTTCAAATATGTAATTTTGTGATGGATTAGATGCTTTTGGTAAAGTTCTAATATAATTACAATACGGGTCTTCTACATTGTTTGGCGTATACGACATATTAGTAAGGTCATTGTCGTCAAGTACTAAATCATTTTTTGGTTGCTCATTTGTTGAAATAAAACAAAAATATGACATAATTATTATTGCAATAATCAGTAGCGAACCAATAAAAAATGTTAAATTCTTTTTCAAATAGTTTTTCATAATAATCACCTCTATTATCATTATACATCATTAGAAAGTGAATGGTAAATTTGCTACAAAACAAGTTAATTATAGTCATAAACATACAAATATAGACTAAAATAGAAAAATTATTTTGAGCCTATATAAGTAATTTTTTGTGGATATAAGTAGAAATTTGCAATATTTATTAGCTTTTTAATGTATCAATAATTTCATCAACGATGGATTTATTAATATTTTTACAATCGAGTTTTTTCGTGGGTTTATCCCAAATATTATCTATTTTGTAAATTAAACTTTCTACAAATAATTCTTCTTGTAATAATATATCGGAAAAACCACGATTTTGGTAACTTTTGGCATTGTCCAATTGGTCACCACGGGAATTTCCACTGGGAAGAGGAATTGCTATGCTATGAAGTCCAAGACTAGCTATTTCCGCAAGTGAATTGGCGCCTGCTCGGGAAATAACGCAATCGCATAGGTTATAATAATCCTGAATATTGTCAACAAAATTTAATTGGTTATAATTTTTATTGTGTATTTGAAAATCGCCACTTTTGCCCGAAATATGCACTACATTGTATTTATAACACAATTCTTTTATACCTTTGTAAATAGTGTTATTTATTGCTTCACTTCCTAAGCTACCACCAAAAATAAGTATAGTTTTTTTATTAGGATTTATATCTAAGTCGGCTATAATATTCTCTTTATTTCCTTTGGTTATTATATCACGAATTGGATTGCCTACAAATTTACCTTTTTCAGTTTCGGGAAAAGAAGTAAGTACTTTTTGTGCAAAGGGTGCCACTACTTTATTTGCAAGACCTAAGGTATAATCCGATTCGTGAATTACTATAGGAATTTTCTTCATTTTTGCGGCAAAACAGGTAGGTAAACTTACAAATCCGCCTTTGCTAAAAATGATATCGGGATTTATTGAAGTTAGTAATTTTTTTGCTTCCATTGTGCCTTGACCTATAACAATAGGAATTTGTAAATTTTTTGACCATTTCATTCTGTCAAATTTTATATTTTTGGTGCTATGAAAAGGAATATTTTCTTTAGAAACCATTTCTTTTTCCATGCCTTCACCGCCAATATAGTGAATATTATCAAAATATTGTCTTAATTCATCAAGTAAAGCTAAATTGGGTATAATATGTCCAGCAGTTCCTCCGCCGGTAAGTACGATAGTTGACATAAGCCTCCTAAATATTAGTTATATTATTATATATATATTATTATCTGATAAAAAAAATTAATACAAAGTAAAATAAAGCTATTGATTAATATATATAATAGTAGTATAATATTTATAATTATAAGTATATTTGGAGGACTAAAAAATGAAAAAACTTGATTTGAAAGCATTTGATAACACTCAATTAGGTATAAATATTTGGGATGAGGTGGAAAATCCTAAAGCTGGTATTGTTATTGTTCACGGTATGGCAGAACATCCTGATAGATATGATGACTTTGCGAAGTTTTTGAATAGCAAAGGATATGTAATTGCCTCTTGTGACGATAGAGGACATAGAAGAGGTGCTTATAACGGCGAAAAAGGTTTGGTTAATGGCGATAGCTGGAATCAAACTATAAGTGATATAGATACGTTAATTGATTATGTAAAAGATACATATAAAGTAAAAGTAGCATTAATTGGACATAGTTATGGTAGCTTTTTAGCACAATGCTATGTTGAAAGATTTTCTAGTAAAATTCAAGGTTGTATCCTTTCTGGTACAGCTTATATGAAAACTCCAATAACAAAGGTTGGTAAATTTATTGCAAATCTTTTGTGTAAAGTTCAAGGTGCTAGTAAACCTGGTAAATTGATTGATAAAATGAGTTTTGGTGAATATAACAAACCTTTTGTGGAACAAGGTCAAAGTTTTGCTTGGCTTAGCAGAGATAAAGAGCAAGTAGCAAAGTATGAGGCAGATCCAGAATGTGGATATGTACTATGCAATGGTTATTATGCGTCATTTCTAAACGGAGTTAACAAATTGTACGGTAAAGATGCACTAACTATTGACAAAGATTTTCCATTAATGATTGCTGTAGGCGGACAAGATCCAGTAAGTAGTTCTTCTAAAATGGCAGTTAAATTAAATGGATTTTATGAAGGTCTTGGTTTGAAACCAGAATTACATATTTATGAAGGTGCTAGACACGAAATATTAAATGAAATAAATAATAAAGAAGTTTACAAAGATTTTGGAGATTTCGTTGACAAAATTTTTGGTTAGGAGATAAAAATTTATATGAAAAAACATTTGCTTATAGTGGTTTTGGTGTTTGTATGTGTAGTCGGATTGTTTTCGTTCAGTGCTTGCGGTAACAAAAATAGTGATGAAGACATAAAGCCACTACCTGCACAAACTATAAAAATTAGTACTGCTGATGAATTGGCAGCTACCATTGATAAAACTGGTATTTTATATAGCGATTTTACTTTCTCGTTACAAAATGATATTGATTTGTCCAATTTTGGAAATTGGACACCTATAGGAACTAAAGATAATCCTTTTATGGGTACTTTTTTAGGGAATAACCATAAAATAAGCAATTTTGCTTATAATGGCTTAAATAAAGATAATTTACCCAAAACAGATTTAGCTGTTATTGATAGTATAGCTATTTTTGCTTATACTCAAGATACTACTATTAAAGATTTAACAATTAATGATGTAGATATAAAATGTTATTCTAATGGTAATTATTTTAATGTGGCTAGTTTAGTTGGTGTAAATGTAGGCGAAAGTGAATTTAGTAATATAACAGTTGACGGACAAATTAATGTGTCTAATATTTATGTATATAATACCACTTATGATATGGACGGACAAGTTCAGTATGACAAAAAAGTAGTATGTAATACAACACAAAGAATTGGTGGACTTGTTGCTTATTCTGCGGGAAACACAATATTTGATACTATAAATGTTGATTTGGATATCAAAAACGATAATTATCGTGCTGTTTATGAAAAAAAAGTAAACACTGATGATGATGGAGTAGAAACAATTGTTGCAGAAGGTTACAAAACTGATTTAGATAATTCTACGCTTTCATTACCACAACAAATTATGGTAGGTGAAGTATGTGGATATGTTAAAGGCGGTGCTACCTTATCAAATTTTGAAGTAACAGGCAATATTTATGCTAATGCAAAAACTGTTTATGCTGCAAGTGTAGTTGCTAGTGCCTTAAATAGCAATTTGTCTAACATTAATGTTAATGATATAACAATTACCGCTAACGGCAGTGAAAAAGTTAGTTCAGCAGGTATTGCTGCTATATCGGATTCTTCATATATAAAAGAGATTAAAGTTACAAATTGTAATATTTTTGCAGATGCACTTGGTACATCAATAAATAGTATGACAATCGGTGGCTTGGTAGCTTATGTTTATAATGGTGCAAACCTTACTGATAGTCAAATAACAAATTTTAATTTTGTTACTAGTGTTAAGCAAGAAAACAAAGTACACGTTGGCGGAATTGCTGGGTTGATTCGTGAATCAAACGCAAAAAATTGTACAGCAGATGCTGATTTTACTATTAACACATTCGGCAAAATAGAAGCAAGAGATTATAACAATATTATGGCAAATATAGTAAGTGTTGTTTACGGAAATTCTATTGTAAGCGATTGCAAATCCACAGTGAATATTAATTTGAAAAATAATTCAGGAGTAAAAACTACGGAAGTATTTAGCAAAATTTATAATATTATTGAAAATACAAATTATGTTGATGATGAAGGACACAAGGTTGTTCGCTTAGTACCTGTTGATAATATTAAAAATTATATTGAAGTTAAGGCAATTCCTTCGGATAATCAAGTAGAAGTAACTCTATATAATAATGAAGCAGTTGTTATAACAACTTATTCAATTGCTATTAATAATGCAGATTATACTATAGAAGGCGAAAATTGTGATAAATATTTGTCAGCTTATTTTGATGAAGATAAAGGAATATTAGATGCAGATAAAAATGTGCTTGTTTTTGATGGCGTTACTTACAGTGACTATATGAAATTAACAGGTATTCCTGTATTATCTAATAACTTAGTTGCATAGATAAAATTAAAAAAAACATATATTAGAGGTTATAAAACAATGAAAATAAAATTACGAGATGAAGTTATAGAATTTGAAAAGGGCGTATCTATTATGGATATCGCAAAGCATATTAGTGAGGGCTTGGCAAGAAATTGTCTTTGTGCCAAATTGAATGATAAAGTAGTAGATATGGCAACGATAGTTAATAAGGATTCTGAAATAGAATTCTTTACTTTTGATAATGTTGAGGGTAAGAAGGCATATCGCCATAGTACTGCTCATATATTAGCTCAAGCTGTAAAACATTTGTTCCCTGATTGTAAAGTCGCTATTGGTCCAGCAATTGAAAATGGTTTTTATTATGATTTTCAATTTATGACTCCTTTAAAGCAAGAATCTTTAGTTAATATTGAAGATGAAATGAAAAAAATTGTTAAGGCAAATTTTCCTTTTGTTAGAGAAGAAGTTAGCAAAGAAAAAGCTTTAGAAATCATGAAGGACGAACCATATAAGGTAGATCTTATAGAAAATCTAGCTGATGATGCAATTATAAGCTTATATACGCAAGGAGATTTCGTTGATTTATGTGCGGGTGCACATATTCCTAGTACTGGTAAAATTAAGGCTTTCAAGCTTACAAGTATTACTGGTGCATATTGGAGAGGTGATGAACATAATCAAATGCTTACAAGAATTTATGGTACTGCATTTAACAAAAAAAGTGAACTTGATGAATATTTAGAAGCTATTGAAGATGCAAAGAAAAGAGACCATAATAAATTAGGTAGAGAACTTAATATCTTTATGACAGATGAAAATGTAGGGCAAGGATTGCCACTATTTATGCCCAAAGGTGCTAAAATATTCCAAATTTTACAAAGATTTGTCGAAGATGAAGAAGAAAGAAGAGGATATGTTCTTACAAAAACACCTTATATGGCAAAGAGAGAATTATATAAAATTAGTGGTCATTGGGACCATTATAAAGATGGTATGTTTGTATTGGGCGATGATGAGGATGAAAATGCCGAAGTATTTGCACTTAGACCAATGACTTGTCCTTTCCAATATACTATATATAATAATGGATTAAAATCATATAAAGATTTACCTGTAAGAATGGGTGAAACATCAACACTATTTAGGAATGAAGCCAGTGGAGAAATGCACGGACTTATAAGAGTAAGACAATTTACTATAAGTGAAGGTCATCTTATTTGTATGCCTAGTCAATTAGAACAAGAGTTCAAAGGCGTACTTGATTTAGCTAAATATATGCTTGCTTGTCTTGGTTTGCAAGATGATGTAAGTTATCGTTTTTCAAGATGGGACCCTAATAATAAAGAAAAATATATAGGCGACGCTAAAGACTGGGATTATGCCGAAGGCGAAATGAAGAGAATTCTTGATAATTTGGGTATTGATTATACAGAAGCTAAAGATGAAGCTGCATTTTATGGACCTAAATTGGATATACAAATAAAGAATGTACACGGCAAAGAAGATACTATGATTACTATTCAAATAGATATGTTTTTAGCTGAAAGATTTAATATGTCATATATCGATGAGAATAATACAAAGACAAGACCATATATTATTCATCGTACATCTATTGGTTGTTATGAAAGAACAATAGCATTACTTATCGAAAAATATGCAGGTGCTTTTCCTACTTGGATTGCTCCAAATCAAGTAAGAGTTATTTCTCTTACAGAACGTACCGCAGAAGAAGCTAATATTATTTGTGATAAATTGCGTGGTATGGGAATAAGAGCTGATGTCGATAATCGTAGTGAAAGTATGAAATATAAAATTAGAGAATTCCAATTAGAAAAAATACCTTATGCCCTTATCATTGGTGATAGAGAAAAAGAAGAAAACAAAGTTGCAGTTAGAAGCAGAAAAGAAGGTATGTTAGGTGCAATGAGTTTTGAAGAATTTTATAAAAAAATAAAAGAAGAAATAGATAATAAAATTTGCTAATATACTTGACAAATATTATTTATTAACATATTATATATAAGTAAAGTAGATACAAATCTCACCTTAAGTGCATTGCGCTTGATGGTTTCTATAATAACTGAAATTATTTTAGAATAGGATGCGTAAATATTTTACGCATCTTTTTTAATAGGAGGATATTAAAAATTATTAGAGAATTATACATTAATGAGCAAATTTATGACAAAGAAGTCAGACTTATTTTAAGTGATGGCACACAAAAGGGTATTGTATCAAAAGTAGAAGCCCAACGTATGGCCAATGCATTAAATATGGATTTAGTTAAAATCGCTCCAAATGCCAAACCTGCTGTTTGCAAAATTATGGATTACGGCAAATATCGTTTTGACGAGGCAAAGAAAGAGAAAGAAGCTAAAAAAGCTCAAAAGGTTATTGAAGTTAAGGAAATAAGACTTTCACAAACCATTGATATCGGTGATATAAATACCAAAGCTAAGAAAGCAAGAGAGTTCTTAACCCACGGTAATAAGCTTAAAGTCACTTTGAGAATGCAAGGTAGACAACAAGCGCATCCTGATGTCAGTTTAGATGTACTAAATAAGTTCTCGAATCTGATAGAAGATATCGGAACAATTGACAAAAAGCCGGCAATAGAGGGTAGAAATATGTATTTGCTAATGTCGCCTAAAAAGACAAAATAATATTGGAAAGGAGATAAATATTATGCCAAAAATGAAAACACATAGTGGTGCAAAAAAGCGTTTTAGACTTACTGCATCTGGTAAATTGAAAAGAGCAAAACAAAATAAGAATCATATTCTTACTAAAAAAACCACTAAAAGAACAAGAAACCTTCGTAAGGGTGGTTATGTAGATAAGACTCAAGAAAAAACAATGAGAACTTTAATGAGTGGACAAAAATAAAGCTGGAGGTGTCAAATGAGAATTAAAAGAGCGGTAAATGCCGTTAAGAAAAGAAGAAAAATAATGAAAAGAGCCAAAGGTTATTTTGGTTCAAAATCTAGATCATATAGAATAGCAAGAGAAGCCGTTATGAAAAGTATGCAATATGCATACGTTGGAAGAAGACTTAAAAAGAGAGATTTCCGTCAACTATGGATTGCTCGTATCAATGCAGCTGCAAGAATTAACGATTTAAGTTATTCTCGTTTTATGTATGGTATGAAGTTAGCTAATATTGATCTTAATCGTAAAATATTAGCTGATTTAGCAGTTAATGATGCAGAGGCATTTAGTAATTTGTGTCAAACAGCTAAAGACGCATTAGCTAAATAATAAGGGAAAAATCGGGTGCTTTTGTCAAATATGGCAAAGGCACTTTTTTAAAAAATATGCTAATTGCATCAACTAATAATAATACTATCAAAACTTTAAGAAGTTTGTATAAAGACAAAAAAACACGCCACGAGTTGGGTGTGTTTGTTTGTGAGGGATATTATATTTGTAGAGATATTCCAAGCTTTATAGAAATAGAAGAATGTTTTGTTAAAAAATTGGATATAGATAAACAAGAATTCTTTACTAATAAATTTGGTAAAGAAATATTTGTTGTAGAAGACAAAATATTTGATAGTGTAGCAGATACAAAAACACCTAGCGGGGTAATTTGTACTATTAAAAAGCCTGAATTTAAGGGGCTTACTAATGATAGAGTAGCAGTGCTTTGTTCAATAACTGATTCTGGTAATTTAGGGACAATTATTCGTACAGCTACATCTTGTGGTATAGATGATATAATTTGTATCGATTGTGCAGATGTATATTCTCCTAAAGTCGTTAGGGCGACTATGGGCGGAATATTTTATGCTAATATTGTTGAATGTGGTATAGATGCAGGTATTAAATTGTTGCAAGATTATCAAGTAGTTGGTTTGGATATGCACGGTATTAGTATCTATAGCTACAAAAAAAGTGGTAAAACAGCAATTGCTGTAGGAAGTGAAGCACACGGATTGCCAGAGGAAATTGTAGATAGATGTGACCAAATAGTGTCGCTTCCTATGCGAAATGATAGAGTAGAAAGTTTGAATGCAGCTATTAGTATGGGAATTGCGATGTATTTAATCAAATAAATTCAGGAGGTTTTTGAAGATGAGTGGACATAGTAAATGGGCGAATATTAAGAATAAGAAAGGTAAAGCTGATGCCGCAAGAGGTAGCATTTTTACTAAGATAGGAAGAGAAATCGCTGTAGCTGTTAAGGCAGGTGGACCTGATCCTGCTATGAATTCACATTTACGTGATGTAATAGCTAAGGCAAAACAAAATAATTTACCTAATGATAACATTACTCGTTCAATTAAAAAGGCGAGTGGAGAACTAGGTTCTGTAGATTTCTTTGAAATACAATATGAAGGTTATGCTATAGGTGGAGTTGCTGTAATAGTTGAAGCACTTACTGATAACAAAAATCGTACTGCTGGTGATGTTCGACACGCATTTGATAAATGTGGTGGTAATTTAGGAACTACTGGTAGTGTATCATATATGTTTGATAGAAAAGGTGTTATTGTTATCGAAAAAGGTGATATGACTGAAGATGACGCTATGATGATTGCTTTAGATGCTGGTGGTGATGATGTTGTTACTGAAGATGAAGTTTTTATTGTTTATACACTTCCACAAAATTTCCACGAAGTAAAAGAATATTTAGAATCAAAAAATTGCAATGTATTAAGCAGTACTATTGATTTTATCCCTACTAACACTATTGTACCAGAAAAGAATCAAGTAGCTCAGATAGAAAAGCTTATTGATATGTTGGAATGTAATGATGATGTTCAAAACGTATATCATAATGCAGAAATAGAAGAGGAAGAATAAAAATTGGAAATTAATGTTTTATGTCACGAAGCTAAATTAGCTAGTAATAAGTTTTTTTCGGTTGATACAACTAAAAAAAATGAAATACTAAGAAAAATAAAACTTGGAATTGAAAGCAATGTTGACAAAATAAAGGAAAGCAATGAAATAGATTTAGAAAATGCTAAAATAGCCGGAATTAAAGGTGCATTTTTTGATAGACTTACGCTTACTGATGCTCGCATAAAAACTATGTGTGATGGTATAGAAGATATCATTAAATTACCTGATTATGTAGGTAAAGTTGAATCAAAAACTATTTTGGAAAATGGTCTAGAGCTATCAAGGGTGCACGCACCTTTGGGCGTTGTGGGCATAATTTATGAGGCTCGTCCTAATGTTACGGTAGATGCAACAGCATTGTGTATAAAATCAAGCAACGCGGTTGTTCTTAAAGGTGGAAAAGAAGCTATTAATACAAATCGTATATTGGTTGATATAATGAAAAAAGTATTAATTGAGGAAGGAATTGACCATAACTTTATTGCGTTTATTGATAGTACAGATAGAGAAGATACTGCAAAAATGCTAAAATGCGGAACTGATATAGATGTTGTTATTCCTCGTGGTGGGGAAAAACTTAAAAAGTTTGTTGTAGCAACAGCTACTATGCCAGTTATTGCTTCTAGTGGCGGGAATTGTCATATATTTGTAGAAGAAAGTGCTAATTTTGATATGGCAAATAAAATTATTGAAAATGCTAAAATAAGTAGACCTTCTGTATGCAATGCGTTAGAAACTTTATTAGTGCAAAGAAGTATTGCATCTAGTTTTCTTAATAATTGTTTGGAAAATCTATATAATAAAGGTGTAGAGATTCGTGGGACTAAAGAAGTACAAGGCTTTTTTGGAAAGACTAAAGTAATAGAAGAAGATGAGTTTTATACTGAATATGAAGATATGATTATTAAGGTAAAAATCGTTGATGACATAAATCAAGCAATTAGTTTAATTAATGAGTATAGTACTAATCATAGTGATGGTATAGTTACTGAAAATAAAGAACATGCAGATAAATTTGGAAGAGAAATAGACAGTGCGGTAGTGTATGTAAATGCAAGTAATCGTTTTACTGATGGTTTTTGTTTTGGATTAGGAGCAGAAATGGGTATTTCAACTCAAAAATTGCACGTTAGAGGACCTATTGGATTGAAAGAACTAACTAGTATCAAATACGTAGTTAGAGGCAATGGACAGGTGAGATTGTAATAATTTAATGTTTTTATTAGTTATTTCAAAATGTTGTTATAAAAGTTGCATTGATAATAATAATATGGTATAATTTAAGCTAATTTAAAAGATATATATACAAAAAAAACGAGGTTTTTATGAGAAAAATAGCAGTATTAACTAGTGGTGGTGATGCACCTGGAATGAACGCCGCAATACGAGCCGTTGTTAGATATGGCAACAGTTTGGGACTTACAGTTTATGGCATTCGTTGTGGTTTTGATGGACTGTTAAAAGGTGACTTAATTAAATTAGATAGAAGAGCAGTTTCTGATACCATTCAAAAAGGTGGTACTATGCTTATGACTGCACGCTGTCCTGAATTTATGGAATACAATGCTAGGAAAAAAGCTAAAGCTGTACTCGATGCTTATGGTATTGAGGGACTTATTGTAATAGGTGGTGATGGTTCTTTTAGAGGAATGAATGATTTCTATAATGATTTTGGTGTCCCTTGTGTTGGAATCCCTGGTACTATAGATAATGACCTTGCTTATACCGATTATACTTTAGGCTTTGATACAGCAGTAAATACTGTACTTGGTGCTATTAATAATATTAGAGATACAATGTCAGCACACAATCGTGCTTGTATTATTGAAGTAATGGGTAGAAGTTGTGGAGACATTGCTTTATATTCTGGAATAAGCGGTGGAGCAGAAATGATACTTGTTCCTGAAATTCCACTTGATATTGAAAAAATAAGAACGGAAATTATTAGTGATAAAATTAAGGGCAAAACCTCTGTTATTATTATTTTAGCAGAAGGAGTATGTGGTTGTGCGGAGTTAAAAAATCAAATATTAGAAACCGAACTTGATGGAATTCAAATTCGCACCGTAAAGCTTGGATATATCCAAAGAGGCGGAATGCCTTCAATGGCGGATAGAGTGCTTGCTGGAAGATGTGGAGTGCGTGCCGTAGATTTGCTTATTAGTAAAAATTGTGGTGGTAAAGTTGTTGGAATTAAAAACAACAAAATTATTGATATGGAAATAGATGAGGCATTAAAAGTGCCTAGAAAATTTGATAAAAGACTATTTGAAATAGCAACTATATTAGGAAAATAAAATTTAGGAGGACCTAGGATGAAAAATTTAGTTGGAGCTTGTATGTTTGGACAATCTGGTGGACCTACATCGGTTATCAATTCAAGTGCTGCCGGTGTTTTTAGTGAAGGATTAAAGCAAAAAAATATTACATATGTTTATGGAGCTGCAAACGGAATTAAAGGAATATTGAATGAAAATTTCTATGTTATTGATGATGAAGATATAAAAGAAATAGAGTTACTTAAATATACTCCTTCTTCTGCTCTTGGAAGTGTTAGATATAAATTAAAAAGTATTGAAGAAGATGATACAGATTATAAAAGAATTTTAGAAGTATTCAAAAAATATAATATAAGATATTTCTTTTATAACGGTGGTAATGATAGTATGGATACTTGTAACAAAATAAGCAAATACTTAATATCACAAGGATATGATTGTAATATCATTGGTGTCCCAAAAACTATTGATAATGATTTGTTTGGTACAGACCATTGTCCTGGATATGGTAGTGCAGCAAAATATGTTGCTACGACATTAATGGAATTATATTTAGATGCAACTGTATATGATAAAGGACAAATAACAATAGTAGAAATTATGGGTAGAAATGCAGGTTGGTTGACAGCGGCAAGTGCTTTAGCACAATATAAAGGACTTGGACCTGATTTAATTTATCTTCCTGAAAAAGCATTTGATATCGATAAATTTGTAAAGCAAGTACAAGATGTTGTAGATAAAAACAATGGAAAATGTATCGTAGCACTTAGTGAAGGTATCAAAACTAAAGAAGGTGTGTATGTAGCTGAAGCTGTTGCTGGTAGTGATGTGGCAAAAGATAGTTTTGGTCATTCACAACTTGGTGGTGTAGCATCTACACTAGCAGGATTAATAAGAAGTAGAATTGGTGGAAAAGTTAGAGCTATTGAATTTAGTTTAATGCAAAGATGTGGTGCTCATTTAGCTAGTAGAAATGATGTTATGGAAGCATTTATGGCTGGAGAATATGCAGTTAAATACGCTTGTGAAGGCGAAACTGATAAAATGGTAGTTTTAAATAGAAAAGAAGGCGATAAGTACGAAATAGAATATGGACTAATGGATATTGAATTAGCTGCTAATACAGAAAAAGCAGTTCCACTTAGCTGGATAAAAGACGATAATACAGGTATGACAGAAGAATATATCAAGTACGCATTACCTTTAATACAAGGTGAAAGTAAAGCACCATTGGAAGATGGACTACCTCGTTTTGCTAAATTAGAAAAAATAAAGGTAAAATAATTGACAAAAAAAGATGTCGCAAAAATAGTAAGGGAGAAGAAGCCTCTTACAAAAAAACAAATAATAATGATTAGTGTAGCAGTAGTGGTATTGCTTGCAATTATCGCCACTGCTATCACTTTACCGATAGTTTTATTAAATAAAAACGAATTTTTGCCCGAAGTTGTTGATTTTGACCAAAATAACGATGCTTATGTAAAAATAGGTTGGGATTCAGTTGCGGGTGCAACTAGTTATATAATTGAATATTATTACGATAAGATTGAAGAAGATGAAAGTAATGTTGTTACAGCAATGACGACAGCAAAAACTTATCAGATTCTAAGAAGAAAAGGCGTTCTTGCATTTAGAGTTAAGGTATTAAAGGATAATAAAAAAGGTGAATTTTGCCCTTGGCAATTTTTCAATGTATCTCCGCTTATTTTAGAGAAAACCTCTAATGTAGGATTGAATACTAATGGTGTATTGAGTTGGGATAAAGTAAAATATTTGGATATCCAAACTTTGAAGGAAGTTCCTACTTACCAAATTGAAATAAGTTTTACTGGAGATTTAGTTACTAATGCTGTATCAAATAAGTTTATTGTATATGAAAATATAGCTTTAATAAACCAATACATAAGTACATTGATTTCATATGATGAAGGAGTAGATGAGTGGCAAGATGTTACGCTTACAGTTAGGGTAAAAGCCTTAAATTACAATAAAATTGGCGATATTATATTCACTGATGATGATTATGAATATTTGTACAATGCTTACGAAGAAAATGAATATTACGAAAGTGTAATAATTATAAATAAACAAAAATATAGAGATATTAAAGGATAGAGAAGAAAATGGTAAGAAACGATATAAGAAATATTGCAATAATAGCCCATGTAGATCATGGCAAAACAACTTTAGTAGATGGAATGTTAAGACAAGGTGGAGTATTCAGAGATAATCAGTATGTTCCTACTTGTGTTATGGATAATAATGACCTAGAAAGAGAAAGAGGAATCACTATTTTATCTAAAAATGCATCAGCTGTATATAAAGGTATTAAAATTAATATTGTAGATACCCCTGGACATGCAGATTTTGGTGGTGAAGTAGAGAGAGTCTTGAAAATGATTAATGGTGTTGTTTTATTAGTTGATGCTTATGAAGGACCAATGCCACAAACTCGTTTTGTATTAAAAAAAGCTTTAGATTTGAACCACAAAATAATTATTTGTATCAACAAAATAGATAAAGCTGATGCAAGATGTGCAGAAGTTTTAGATGAAGTATATGACTTGTTATTTGAGCTAAATGCAAATGAAGAACAAATAGACAGTCCAATTATTTATTGCAGTGGTCGTGCGGGAGTTGCTACTTTAGACCCAAATGAACAAGGTGAGAATTTAGACCCACTTTTTGAAGCAATAATTAATCATATTGACCCTCCAGAAGGCGATGAAAACGGAGATTTACAAGTTCTTATTTCTTCAATAGATTATAATGATTATGTTGGAAGAATAGCTATTGGTAGAGTTGAAAGAGGTTCTATGAAGCAAAATCAAGATATTATTATTTGTGAAGATGGAACGGATAAATGCAAAAAAGAAAAAATAACAAATATTTATCAATTTGATGGATTACAAAGAACTCCAGTAGAAAGTGCTAAAGTGGGCGACATAGTTAGCTTTAGTGGTATGGCAGGTATAACTATCGGGGAAACTGTTTGTTCTCCTAATAATGTACAACCATTGCCTTTTATGAAGATTGGAGAACCTACATTACAAATGGTATTTGCAGTAAACAATAGTCCATTTGCAGGAACTGAAGGTAAGTTTGTTACTAGTAGACATTTAAGAGCTAGATTGCAAAAAGAATTATTAAAGGATGTATCTTTGAAAGTTGAAGATGGTAAATCTGCTGATGAATTTTTGGTTAGTGGTAGAGGTGAAATTCACTTATCTATTCTTATCGAAAATATGCGTAGAGAAGGCTTTGAATTCCAAGTAAGTACACCTAGAGTAATTTTCAAAATGATAGATAATGAAAAGTATGAACCAATGGAAAAAATTTCTATAGATGTACCTGATAAATCAGTTGGGGCAGTTATGCAACAAATGGGCAAAAGACAGGGTGAGTTATTAGAAATGCTACCTACAGGTACTCGTACTAAATTAGAGTTTAATATCCCAGCTAGAGGTCTTTTGGGTTACCGTAGTGACTTTATGACTGAAACCAAAGGTGAGGGCATTTTGAATTCAATATTTAATGGTTATGAGAAATGTAAAGGGGCAATGCCTCGTCGTACTTGTGGAACTTTAGTGGCATTTGAGTCAGGCGATGCTGTGGCTTATGGCTTGTATAATGCACAAGGAAGAGGTTCTTTATTTATAGAACCAGGTACAAAAGTTTATGCTGGAATGGTAGTTGGAAAATCACCAAAAGCTGAAGATATTTCTGTTAATGTATGTAAGAAAAAGCATGTTACTAATATGCGTTCTTCGGGTGCAGATGAAGCTTTAAGATTGGAAACACCAATCAAATATAGTTTGGAAGAAAGTATAGAGTTCTTAGAACCTGATGAAATGCTAGAAGTTACGCCAAAGAGCTTGCGTATAAGGAAAGTTGTTCTTAATCATGCGGAAAGAATGAGAAGTGCTTTAAAAGATAAAAATTATTAATTGAATTTTTAGTTAAATTAATGTATTATATCTTTAAGTACGAAATTTGATAAAGAGGTAAAAAATGGCTAAACAGAATAACAACAATAATAATAATAATATTGGTTTGTTGCGATATCTTACTTTTGATAAAGAAGCAAGAGCCGATGACCAAGTTACTAAACCTATAGAAGGCGGTAGGTTAAAGTATATATTGAGCACTTTTAGAGCACATAACAGTGATCTAACTTTGCCCAATGTACTTTACTTAATAACATTGTTGCCGATGATAGCGGTTTATGTTTTTTTGCAAATTTTTACAATAGAAAAAGCTAGTTATGTTCTCAACGGAATTAATAATATTCCATATTTTATGTCTGGCATTGGTTTGGGAATTAGCTCATCATCTAATCTATTAGAAGCACAATTAAATACATTAAATGTTTATTATATGTATTTCTTAGGATTGGCTGTAGGATTTTTTATTATGAGTATTGGGCTAGCAGGCTTGATGCGAATTACTATGAAATTTCTATGGAAAGATAGTTTTATTACAAAAAAAGATAGTTATGGGAATAATGTTCCTAGAACTGTACTAGAATTTTTTAACGGTATTAAAAAATACTGGTGGCAAATGCTAGTATGGGGTCTAATTGGAATGATTTTAATAGCAGGAGTTTCTAGTAGCGTCATTTATTTTGTAGGAAATTTTTGGGCAGGTACTGCAGGTGCTGGAGTTTACATAATATTAATATTTTCAATAATAGTAGGTGTAATTGGTTCGATGTTTTTAATGTTTATGCCTTCAATGATTGTTATGTATAATATACCTTTTAGCGCTAAAATTAAAAATAGTTTGATATTAACTTTCCAAATGTTTATGCCCAATTTGATTGTGCTTGCAGTTATTGCAGCGCCAATATTGGCAATTGCCCTTACTTCCGGACTTGCAAATGTAGTATTTGTTGCATTAATAATAGTTTTTGGTGGTAGTTTTTATAGCATTTTAGTTGGTGGGTATGTCCAATATTATGCAGAAAAAATTATTACACCAGTTGCAAATGCTAGAGCAAATAAGAGCGGAAAGAAAAAAATCAAAAATAATATGTAAGTTATCCAAAATATTTTATAAAATATAGTTCTTGACAAGTTCCCTATTATATATATATAATATATATATGTAGTATGGGAACTTTTATTTTTAAAGGAGGCAATTATGAAAAATAAAAATATTTACAATAGCAAAAATGGTTTTAAGTTAATTTTTATTTTATTAACAACTTTATTGTTAATTTTGTTTGTTGTCTCAAATATATTTACAAATATATCAAAAGTTCCTGCAAGCGCTGATGGAATGGTAATAAGCAGTCCTATTTATGCAGAACAACCAATTGCTCCTACATTAGTTGAATTTGAAAGTGTTTCTCAAAAAGTAACTTATGCTTTTGGTTTGGACAATAAAGTAAGTACTGAAAATTATTATATATTTACTAAGCTTGTTGACAATGAAAATATTAATTTTAGAGTAGCAGAAATGGATTATAGTTCAGCTAATGTTGCTAAATTGAATCAGTATTTCAAATTTATGAGAAATGTATATGATAAAAAAACTTTAGTAGATGATGAAGGTACTTCATATGAGGATGTTGTAGAAGATGAGTCTAAAAAAATAAATGAATTTCCAGATTGGACAATGCAAAGTAGTGGGGAATCTTATATTTTAAGTTCGACAGTAGTCGGTGAAAGATGGGATGGCACTACCTTCAATGGTAGTTTAGATGAAATTGATGCAGCAGGTACTTATGTAATTAATTCTATTACTGTTAAATTAAATGAAGATAACTATACAAATGTTGTTACAAGTTGTAATTTAATGATTGTTTTCAAAGCTCAAATTAAAATTAATCAAGCAGCATTAGATTCGTTATTTAATGGTAACAATCAATTTAATTTGGATTATTCAGATAGATCGTATGGTAATTTTGATAATATGCGTCAATTATTAAATTTTTGCAACAATACAGGCAGTGTACAAAACGATAAATTTTATTTTAAAAATAATGGTATAGATTTAATCCAATTTTACAATTTTGGCAATGCAAGTCACACTCCTTCAATTAATGTAATCGGAGATTTAAACGATGTTTTTGCGAGAATGAGTTTAGATTGGTATTTAGATGATTTACTAATTGATTCATCCACAGCAATAACTGATGCTGATGATTATGTAATTAAAATTTCTAATGGTGACAATTTTGAGTATTTTTCTGAGTACACGGCAGAAGTTGATGAAATCACAGGAAAAGAATATTTATTAAATGCTTTAGATAATGTAGTTAAATTAGATGAAGTAATAGAAATGGTTGTTGGAGATGGCAATTCTGAATTTGAAAAACCTATTACGATAGAAAAAAGAAAATTAAATTTGGCTGAAAATGCTGGAGTAAGTATTGTTAGAGAAAGAGAATTTAATAGAAATGCTGAAGCTTATATGTTGTTTGATACGGATATGAAAGATATAAGTTTGGACGATTGGATAAATAAATACAATGGTATATCAAGTGATTATTCTAATTTGTATACTTATTTTCAAGATGAAGAACTAAATATTTTAGATTTTTCGAAATCATATTTTACAGATACCTATGCTGGAGAATATGATGGTTCGAAATCTGTTAAAATGGGAATAAGCATAAATGATAGAGTTTCTCCTGATTTAACTTATTGGTCTACAATAAAGAATTATACAGTAGTAATGGGATATTGGAATAACGAAACTTATAATCAATTCCCGATTGAAAGCATAATAAGCGGAACTAATTGTTTTGATTTGGCTACTGTTAAAGACGGGGATACAACATTATTCGATGGTAAATTTACCATAACTCCTAATAATTTATCCATGGCTTATGGGGTAGAAACACGATATTCATATGGTACATATTTTAATAATTCCGATTTTAATTTTTCATCAATGGTTAGCGTAAAAGGCGAAATCCAAACTCTTAATTGGAAAACTACTATAATGAAAGGTATTTTGGATGTTAGCAATTTAGCTAGAGATACAGCAAATAATACTGTTTATATTGGTATTATGACTTGTAAAAAAAATAATGATGCGGCAATTGGAGATGTTGCTTACACTGATGGACAAAATGACAATTATACTTTGTATGATGGAAGATTATATGCGGGTGATTATTATTTTTATTATAATGTTGCAGTAGTGCACAAAGAGTCATCTGTACTTTATGATGGTAAGGTAACTCCAAGTCAAGGTGTATTTCTTATACCTGATAAAAATGGTAATATTGTAGCCAAAATGAATTTGGGTAATTTGCAAAAATTAATTATTGAAAATTTGAAGCTTGCTGTTAAAGTAAATAGTATGGATGTTGATAAAGAATATGATGGTACGGCAGAATTAACATCATTTAATGCTGTGTTGACTGGAGATTCTATAAAGTCAGGTGATGAAGGTTATATTCAAACTATATTTAATGCAAATTATGCAGATAAGAATGCTAAAGTAGGATTAACGATATATCCTGATTTTAGAATTGAATATACAACTCTTGGTCAAGGTCAAATTGATTTTGCTATACAAAACGGTACTCCGATAGAGAATACGACTGCGTACAAAGTTCGGAATAGTTATGCTTTAAACACTGATAGTGTGAGTGGTTTTATAAATAAGGGTTCAATTACAAAATTAGATATTAATATTAATATTATTGAGGAAACAACAAATGGGGGATATCCTTATTATAGTAAAGTTTATGGAGAAAATAATTTTGTTGTAATTAGAGTTATCAAAAAAAATGAATTATTACCAGATAGTACTGTGGCTTTACAAGATTATTATTATTATTTCCAAAGCTATGTAAATAACGGTATTGTCCCAGCTAGTGAATTGCCTAGTAAATTAAGTATTCCTAATTTGGACCATTGTATAAAATTTGAATTGTCAGGATTCTTATTAGGTGAAGGTTTTAAATGGACTTATAATTATCAATCTTCTAATTTGGAAGATTTTATGGCGAATACTAAAACAGATTTTAATTCTTTCTTTACTTGGAAGGATGGAGATATTGACATAGAGCAATATACCGATAGTTGTGTAGACGAAAATTCGTATTATACTTTAAGCATAAATAACGCTAGCGTGTTAAATGAATTATTGATTAATTATAATATTATTAATGTTGGCAAAGAAAAAGCTTATTTGTTTATTGATAAATTAGATTTGAAAGAGGGTTTTGTAGTGATACAAGATGACCCAAATAATCTATATAGAGAATATAGCAATGAATTTCAAATCGAAGATATGGTTACTAATGGTGGGTCGAGTAAAGCTGTATTTAATATTAGTGGACATGAAGAAAGTGATTATATTGTGTCACAACTTGAATTTGAAGCCCAAACTTTAACTAGTTTAATAACTGTAACTACTTTTAACAATGCTACTTTTGATGCTAGTAATGATGATATTTCGAAAATGAAGTTGGCTGGCATTTATCATATGAGATTTAATTTGCCAGCAAGTAAAAATTATAAAGGTGCAACATTTGAAGGTAATGTTACTATAAGCGGTAAAAAAGTAACTAGTTATATTACTTTTGCCGTAAGACAATATTTAGAAGAAAATCCAATTTTTAATGATAGTTGTGATTTGTTTAAATATCCTAGAAGTCAAAATGAAAGATTAATGTATAGTTATTATGTAAAAATAGATCAAATTACACAAACAAGTTACTCAATTTATGCTTATCCATGTGAAGTTGATGGTATTATTAAATATAAATTAGTAGAAGATGATAGCATAGCGGATGTAAACTACTTACAACAAGTAGCAACTTTGCAATATATTGTTTTTGATGAAAGCGATCCAGAAACAGACCTTAATAAAAAGAGCATGATAAATACAATAATTTTTGATGGTTTTTTGAGTGATCATACATTAACTACTAATAATATTATGCCAACGATAACTATTTCAAAAAATTCTACTTGTGATGCTCAAGCTAATGGATATCAAGGCGGTATAACCGCTGTTGGAGCTTCAGCTCCCAATTATAATTTTATTGATGGTACAGGCTCTTTGTTCGTTTTGAAAAAAGCATTATTAATTAATTTACTTGATAATAACCAAACAGGTGTTTACGCAGGTAAGATGTTAGTGCCAAATTATCTTTTGTTAGATGATGATAGTGCAGATTTAACATTGGAACAGAAAACTGAAATGGATAGCCGATTAAAATCTGCAGGAATAGCAGGTCTTGCAATTACTGTCTTGCAATATTGGAATGAAAATAATATTGAAGTTACGCAAAATAAACCTGAAGATTTAACTGATGTAGGTAAATACATTATAGAATTAAAGGTTAAAGTGTTAAAACAAGGTAATAATTATGCACCAAGTAAAACAGTTGTAAATATGACTTATACGATTACTCCTATGCAAATTGTTTTCATAGAAACGGAAAGAAATAAAGAAATACTTTACAATAGTTTTGATTATGAAATAGGTGAATTTAGCCAATATTTTACTGGTAACAATAGTAATTGGGGAACTGTAGATATTTCTTCGATAATTAATAGTGACAATATTACTGTGGATGTAATTAATAGTGCAGATATATATAGTTTGACGATAAAAGGTACTATTAAATCTGAAAACAGAAAGAATATTTATTTTGAAAAAGATGGTGATACTTATTTATACGAAAAAGAAGAAACGATTATTATTACGGTTGCTGCTTCAGCAAATTATGATGTCGCAATTTCTACTAGAATAGGAAATATAGGAGACGAATCATTTAGTGGTATTTCATTTGCTAATGAAGCGGGTTTTAAATATATATATAATTCATTAACTTATCTACCGAGTATTAGCTATACAGGTTTAATTGGGAATGTTGTTTTAGATAATTCATATGAGATATTTGATGAAAGTATGACGGCTAGTGGTCAAATAATAAAAAATGCGGCAACTTATTATATTGTTTATACTGTAAATGCAAAAGATTCACCTAATTATAATAAGAATTATTTTTCTTATGAAAATGCACAAGCAAAAATATTTAAAATAATTGTAGGAAAAGCACCATTACTTGTAAAAATCGCTTTTGATGAAGGATATTCCGCTAAAAAAACTTATTTAGATGAAAACAGTGTAATTGGCGACCATATGTTCTTAGCTTATAGTGGATGGGCTTATGGGGAAAATGAAAACACATCTTTAAATATGATTTTGCCAGAATATGCACCAGTTATAGATTGGGGTTCTGTTACTAAAAATACTTTTATTGGAACATATTCAATACGACCAATATCCGTTGGAAATACTAGAGATTTAAGTAACTATTATTTTGTTTATGATGGTTCTGATATTTTATTTACAATATATAAAGCAGATCCTAAGTTGATAGTATATGGTGAATGGGACAATAACGAAGAGCCTATAGAGGATGTTTATTATAATTATTATATATATAAAGGGAAAACGTTAAAACCACTGATTAAGAGAAGATATAACGATATGTATATTAATGATTTACTAGAAATACAAGGTGACGGTAATAACGAAATAAGATGTGTTGGTTTGTTTACTGGGAATAAAGATGTTGATATAGATGCAGATAATAAATTGATTGATCAATCTAAAATTGATACATCAGTAACGGATTGTCTAAATGTAGGTGCGTATATATTTGAAATAACAGTAGGCGCATCTA
>Ga0172378_10000735_pt1 | contig 29352 bp, 27 predicted proteins | sample GrowelOW332metaG_FD_119755 | JGI IMG/M metagenome (GOLD analysis project Ga0172378, IMG submission 119755) | Groundwater microbial communities from an aquifer near a municipal landfill in Southern Ontario, Canada - Pumphouse #3_1 metaG | ecosystem: Environmental > Aquatic > Deep subsurface >...
GTTACATCTATTACAATACGTGGCCTCCATCCATAATCAGCGCCGGAAGCTGAGTTCAATACGTTGGTATACCGAGCGATCTTATCACCACCACGACAAATGACGGCGGTATTATCAGTCGGAACATTACCAGCTGTATCTGCAACTACGGCAACGGTAGACGTGATGCTAGTGATAGCAGTATTGAAGAAGTCATCAGCAGATTTCGATCCGGTTACATCAGTTCCTGCACTGGCAATCATAGTATCCCATTCGCTTGGGAATGCTTCCGATATACCAGACTTAGGAAGAGTTATACGCATCGGATAATTGCCGACTTTGCATGGGGCTTCTGTATCTCCATATACCATCTTATTGGTATACAAAGTCGAATACGTAATACCCTGCTGAATGGTACGGTCAGCATACAGAACTACATTGCCCCTCGGTGTATAACCTGTCTTAACAAAGTTGAAATACTGAACTGACGGAGTAGCATCATCATCATCACCTACGTAATCGAGAACGATGGAATCTACAGTGTATTTCTTCGTAACATCGGTACCATCAATCGACAGAATCAGTGCAATTCCCATATGGGTTGGATGTGGGAACTGAGTTGCATACTGAGCCTGAGTCAGAGTGTTCATAGTTGCGTATGGGCACATTGCAGTTTTCAGAGTATCTGTCGACTGTGTAAGATCTATTGATACCCAAGCACCATTAGTTGCATTCCAAGTATACCAGTTGGTGTTATCTGTGCTAAGAGCCATTCCACAATTAAGATTAGTACAAGCAGTAGTAATCTTATTGATACCGGATGCAAAGTCAGATACACCAAGCAAGTCCTTAGTAACGAACAATTGATCTTTCGGGATGCCAGTAAGTACAAAAGCTCCAGCTGATGTGAAACTAGCTACACTCTTATACTTAGAGAAATCTACCGGGGTAGTCGTAACTTCTTCTGTACCACTCTCCAAGGCAGATACTGTAGTAGCAAATGTCTTAGATGTATTCATAGTCAAGATAGAAGTTATTGAAACCATATCTGGATCTGGGCAGTTGACTGTCTTAAAGAAAGAACCAAAGATATTCAGTGGGTCTTTTACTTTACGACCATCAGTAACTGTATCAGAGATCTTATCAAACGTCCCGATCGTACCATTTGTGAATGTATACTTACATCCATATCTAGTACCAATCGGATCAGTAATAAAATTCATCTAGATCCTCCTTTCTGTTTAATCCTCATAATACATGCGAGCAGTAAATGGGGAAATCAATGCAAGATCTGCTACAGCAGCTTCAGTAGCAGTAGTTGACTTATATGCTGCTACTTTCTGCTCTGGAGTCAGGCTGTCAAAGTTACTCCCAAGTTTGCTCATACCACCAGTGAATGGTTTGTCAGTTGAAGTGTCAGCCATTTATAAACCCTCCTTAATGGAATACATCCGTGCTCTTTGCATTGTCCACATACTCAAGGACGATACGTACATTCCTAGCTGCATCACCAGACGCATAATTGCTGGTACTGCCCGGGGTGTTATTCCACTGATAGTAACCGCCGGTAAGATTATAGTTCTCCTGAATCATCTCAGAAACACTAGCCGCAGTATTGAAGTTAGCATAACGATTGTTTATATCGAGCATGCCATCCAACGTACTGTTAGCAAGATTCAATTCAGCTGTGGTAGGAACACGCATGATGAAATCTTTCCCATCAATAGTGATCTTCTTTCCAGCGATCAGGTTCAGCGCATTCACCGTCTTATAAGTGGCCCCACTCATAATCGGGAAATTACAGATCAGAAGACCGATGTCGATCTTAGTGAAATATACGGTAGCGGCACTGAGATTGGTAGAGCTCAATTCAGCCGTACCAGCAGTACCAAACGATCCAAGTGTTCCCAATGCAGTCATTGCAGTGGTAGTATATGTATTAGCGATATAATCGCCAACTTCCATACTATCGATCGTAGTTTTCATAGAGCCATTTGTGATAGGTGCACTCATTTACAATACCCTCCTTATTTCTTTTCCTCAGGCATTTCATATTTGGGAGAATTCAGAGTTGAATTCATGCCATGTACAACAATGTTCTTACCGGTTACGATCGCATAACCATAAAGAATGTCCGAAGCACTAAAATTGTAACCATACATGCCATTTGCAAATATAGCTGCAAGATATGCTACGATAAACACAATAGAAGCGTTAGTATTAGTTGCTAACATTTCCACAATCGACGTAATATAATTCTGCATTTTGATCCCCTCCTTTATTACCATGTTTTCGCTAATCGATACCATAGCGTAGTCTTAAAACAATAAGGTAAGTGTTTAAATAAGACTCAAATATTAAAATAGAAAGGAGAAAAGCTTAATGTTTGAGCTTATAGGATCAAAGAAACTTGTCCGTATTTTATCAGGAGTCGCATTGATTCCCATAGTTGCTGTTGGATCAGTTATATACCAATCTTATACTGAGCTAGAACAGTCTAAAGCTGATAGCTCTTTTCAAGTCAATCAGCTAAGGGAATCAGAGTGGCAGGCCATTAAAGTAGTGATGACAGAGAATACTACTAGAGCAGGTTTGCAGATTACAACTATACGAAATGGCATTCAGGTTCAGCTACTGAATAACTATGGAAGTATGGATGAATTGAAAACAGATCTAGCTTCCAATGAAGACACGAAAGCTCATGATATCATTACTAATGCCATACATCATAAGTACATGAATGTAGATTCTGATGATAACCGTATCGTTGTCGCAGATAAGCATAAGATTGTTGCTGATAACAGTGTGGTTGCCAGTATTGGTAAGAGTTCCCGGACATGGGAAAATGAGCTTAACTCTAGGGAGAATATTCAGTTGTCTAAAACAGCGCTGAACCTTATTCTTACCAAACAAATAAAGTTTACCTTTGCTGAATCCCTGATGTATAGCAATGTAGATGATGATTTTACTGCAACGTATCCTAATATAGAATATATTCGTCAAGATTTTTTCTTGAACGGATTATCGGCTATGAAGAGATACGATATATTAGTTCCATCTTATATTACCGATTCCGGCGATATATTTGGTGTACCGGATATTGGTTCTGATGGATTGCGTACAGACAATGATAAAATTGTTTTAATCCAGCGATACAATATTTATGATGCTATTCAGGTACATCAATCATTCTTTACTGCTTATGAAAGTAGTATTGAATCGACTAAGATGGACTTAAATGAGAGAATTTCAGATATAATGCTGAAAATGGTTCTGAATTGTGCTATAATGATATTAGCATTTATAGGGATAATATTTTCAGTTATAGTTTGTATTAGTTGGAGTGATGAAGGTGATGCTGACAGAGGTATTAGGGATTGAAGATATAATGATTATATCGATCATATTCTTTTTCTCTTTCATAGGCAGCTTCACTAAAGTATATCTGAAATTGCTTAGGTTCAAGGATGGGGCATCGCATAAGCTAAATCTCATGGAGGTTATGCTTTCAACATTCACAGCAACCGTAATTGTCTTTGCATTTTCTGATTGCATACTAGTGCATCTGACTGTTAGAGGTTTAGTTATGGTTTCATTCGTAACGGGTCTCGTAGGATTTGAGATGCTGATAAGGATATCTAGCATCAATGGGATAGTGGGATTCCTTAGAGACATCCTAGATGTATACGGATGTTATGTAAACATTTCTTCAAAGAATAAGAGAAACCGGGGCAAGGAAGACAACAGACTCGATGAATAGTCGAATCTGTTGTTACCCTTGAGACTATTATATAATCCAAAATAAGGAGGTAAAAGAATTTATGTCATATTTGAATGATGTATTTTACAATGACCCGTTGAATAACAAGTTGTATAAACTTACCAACGATGCTGCTGCCACTGGCTTCCCAGTTCTTACTGCGGAGTCCCCGTCAAGTATACTCGTTGCAACGAATCGGCTCGATGTCTACGTCTGTAATACAGATGCCGGCACGGTAAGTATTTACAACACGATGGGTGTATTGCAAAAGACAGTCAACGTCGGCACCAAACCAATGTGCATGTGCGAAGACTCAACCGGCAACATCTATGTTACCAACTATGGTTCTCGTACTGTAAGCAAGATCGTCAATAAGTCTGTTGAACGTAATATCTACGTTGGTAATGGCCCTAGAGGCATTTGCTCCACTCCAGATGGTAGCATTTATGTATCTATGTACCTGTCCAATGTAGTCGTTAAACTGACCAGTGATGTTCTTGTGAAGACGATCACTGTTGGCCGTATGCCGAATGGTATTCGTGCTGATCGTCGTAACAATGTCTATGTAGCTTGCACGTTTTCCAACAACCTTACACTCATTACCAATGATATTAAGGTTAAGGATATCACTGTAGGTACATTCCCATGTGACGTTGTCGTTGATAAGAATGGTTCTGCTTGGGTATCTAACTCTGGCAGTGATTCTGTTATGAAGATCACGAACGGTACTGTAGTAAATACAGTTGCTGTTGGCACTAAACCAGAGACTATGGCTACGAATAGTGATGGGTGTATCTATGTATTCAATGCTGGTACTAACACTATCACGAAAATAGTCAATGGTGCTACTGCTGGGGATATCAAAGTCTGTACTTCTCCTATCGGTTTCGGTGATCCTACTGGATTTACCGGATATTATATGCATAAGTATAGCTCTGGCTCTTCGGGTGGAACTACTCCGACTGTTGTCGGGTATGATGACCTTACTGAAGATCTTAAAGATAAGATCGATGCGGCTCATATTACCCTTCCAATTGATGATTCTCAGGTTAATCATCACAACACAGAATATCCTACGGTTCAGAAAGCACTTGACTACTTGCTGTATGATGCTCCTGTGATCACATCATTTACTAACAATGTAAATGCAGTTGAACTCGGCAGCACTGTAACTGATGTTACTCTGTCTTATACTACCAATAAGACGATGAAAGCATTGGCTATCAATAATAACGTCGGTAACGTTGGTACTACAAGTAAAGTGCTGTCCGGTCTGAAACTGACGAGTGATATTACGTATACTCTGTCTGCTACAGATGAGGCAAATGCTACTGTTACTAAGAGTACGACGATCCAGTTCTTGAACTCGATCTATTATGGTGCTTCGACGGCTACTTCTGTGACTGCTGCGAATGTATTGTCACTGCCATCCACTAAGCTTGCTGGTGGTAAGGGTATGACTGCTACGTTCGATTGCACTGGTGGTAAGTATATCTACTTTGCAATGCCGAAAACATTCGGTCTTACTGTCAATGACTTTAAGATCGGTGGTCTTTCTAACAGTGCATGGGATGTTACTACAGTTAGAGTAACCAACGGTCATGGTCATACAGAAGATTACACTATCTTCAAGTCTCAGAACTTGCAGAATGGTGCTAACATTTCTGTAGCTATTTCTTAAGGAAGGAGGAATTAACTTATGGCTAATATTTCAGGCACTAACGTCGCTGCATCGGTGCGCCCATTTGATACGAATGATACGTTTCCTACAGCATTCGCAAATGAGATCAAGGGCGGGTTTCATACAGTGGGGACAATGGATGAGCTTTATGCTATCCCAGCCCAGCGTCGTGAACTCGGTATGCATGTAGGTGTTACTATCTCCGGTGAGGAATATAGACTTATCTCTAATCCCTCCGACGCCGCAACTACGGCCGAGAACTGGGAACAGGCTACTAACCTTTCCAAAATCTTTGTGGATACGGATAAGAAGAAGACTCTTCAGGATGTAGTGAACTCAGTTGTCGGTAATGTAGACAAGTATCTTGTCTTTGTGGTTTGTGACGCAAATTCAGCTGGCCCTAACTCGGTTGAGTTGAACGTACCATTTGTTGGTAAGATCACTGGGATGACAGCATCTGTCCCTAGTGCCTCTGTAATCACTGGGCTGACTCTCAATCTTGAGAAGTATAACACTACTTCGAACGCTTGGGAGAAGGTCGAGGAGATTTCTCTTACCAAAGATACAACCCATTGTACCGGTACTGTTTCTATTCCGAATTATGCCGTGGCAATCAACGATAAACTGAGGATTAACATGGTTACTCCTCAGGCTGATATCAAGACGATAACAGTAACAGTTACCGTGTCATTATCCTAATAGACAACAATCTAGTAATATATTCGCATATATGTGGGGATATATAATTTCATTTATTTTAAGGAGGAATGTAGACTATGCCTACTCCAGTAATTAGCCTTTACGCCGCCGATAATACGACGGTCGAGACGACTTGGTCTCCGGGTACAATCAAAGCCGATACGACTTCGGCTGAGAAAGTTGTTTATGTATGGAACAACAAAGCAGCTACTCCGGGTACTGCAAACACGGACACTGTATCGGATATGATCGAATGCACGGTTGGTGTGTTTGACAGCAAAGGTACGGCTACTGACCCGATTGCCGCTGATAAGTGGATTCAGGTCAACATCAACGATGTTAAGGATTCGAACAAAGCGGATATCTGGACAGCTATTGGCGGTACTACGACTGCAAAGGTTTATAATGCCGCTGTTGATCCGACTGCTTTCGTCGGTGATGATGCAAAGGACTATGTCCTTAAGGGTTCTGTGAATACGGGCGAAATCGCCCCGGCTTCCAACCCGTCGGCTGCTCAGATCGCAAACAAAGGAAACTATTCAAAGAATCGTTTCCACATTGCGGTTCCACAGAATGCTGCGCCGGGCACGACTGGCTTCAAAATCCGTTGGCAGGGTTACTACGTCTAATCGCGTAGTCCTCACATGTGATTGATCATAACCCCCTCTACATCGTGTAGAGGGGGAATGGTTTGTCACTTTTGAACTAAATCACATCTATATAATGACTACGATTATATTTGATTTATATAAAGGAGAGGTCACAATGGGTTGGAAAGAGACTAATATTGTTCCGGATACAGTAGAAGATAAGGAACGAATATTCATGTATGTTGCCGAGTTTGAAGACGGTACTATAGTTCCAGAATTCGAGGATGATGGCACCGAGACTAACTTCAAAAAGGTAGATAAGAATAAAGTATCCATGTTATCGCTGATCGGCAAGGGAAGTAAAGTATGTAACATCGATACCAAGACGGGCATACTCAATGTAATGGATATCGCTATATCATATGAACTGTCAATAGGCGATAAGAAATATCATATTACTGAAATCAAGGATGAAGAGTATAAGGATATTATACATTATAAAGGATTTATCACTGATGGGTTGGCTTCTGATTTTGTCGGTAGGGCTACTCTTAAGTGTCATACAAATTCCTTTGCGGTTGGTTGGAAGAAGCAGATTAAGATCGACGAAAATCGTAACATCCACTTTAAAGTCATTTTGAATATCATCGTAGATGTAGGTATTCAGGCTGAGATTAAGATCACTCCTGATTTTGATATTGATGGTTCCATCAATATGGCTATGCTTAGAGATGGGAAGACTCGAAATGCAACTCTTGAAGCAAAATCAGTTAAGGGAGCATCTACTGAATTTAAGTTATTATTCAAATAATATATCAGGGATAGCGAATGCTATCCCTGTATTAGTGTGGCGTTTGAACATTGATGTAATATCCCATAGATATTTAATACAATAGATATTAGGAGGAAAAATCATGAGTGATTTGTATTTGCTCTCTGCGTCAGTTAATGGCACAGAAACATTTTATACCGCTAATATCGGTGGTTCGATCACATCTATTGGTATTACAATAGATTGGTCTAAGGGCTTTAGCAAAGAAGTCTTATCTACTATCGATAACTCGGTATATTCTACAATGAAAGATCCTAAAGTTTACACTAACAATGTAAATACTGCTGGGATTACTGAGGAGACTGCTGGGGGTGGACTTCTCTGGTCTACATATGCGACGGCGATAAACTGTAAGGGATATGCAGGTTTGACGAGCCTTACCGCTACTGGTGGTGCGGCTAACAAGTATGCTATCGCATTTGGTAATGTTGGAGAGCCAGATACCTTCTATACTAGGGGTGCAGGAACTCTTGCATCTACGACTACTTCAATTCCTACTACTGCGGCTGCCCGTACAACGGCAGGTATCACAGTAACCACGGGAACTGAGAATTTGTTCGATGGTACGACTACCAGTAACTATACAGTATCTCCGTCGGTAAACACTGAGATAGATATTACGTATACTACGGCAATTATTCCTAGACGGTATTCCCTTTCGATGGGAACCAATACCCGTCTTCCAATGACTCTTATCTTCGAGGGTTATGATCCAGCTAAAGCTGCATGGGTATCACTTGATACTATCATCGTTAAAGCGGCAAAGACTATCGATCGGTACTTTAACAATAGTACCTCATTCAATAGCTGTCGTCTCCGTATCCAGTATGATGCAACCGCCTTTGGAGATGACCCAACTAAGAACTTGGTTCTTACTAAGTTAGATGTGTATGGCCAGACTACTGGTACTACATGGATTAGCTGTACTAAATCTCAGGTTGCTACTATAGGTATGACCGCATCTGTACTTAATGCGCTCGGTCAGTCTGATTATGCCCTGCTGTTTGATCATAGTCAGATCAACTGGATAACATATATCCCAGATGGTAGTTCATTGACTTCGATAGTCGCTAAGTTCCCGGCTAATGCTGCTCCTATAATTACTAACGTAATTGCAGATAGAACTAGCATCCACTCAGGAGCAATAGTGCTGTCGTTCAATATCACCGATCCAGAGGGTTCTGCTTGCAGTTATGTCATTAAGGTAGATGGCAAAGAAGTAACAAAGGGAATAAATATAGCATCTGGTTCTCAGTGCACTGTTACCCTTCCAAATTCTGCCTTTACTACAGTAGATGATCATAAAACTGATACTGTAGAAGCAAATACTGTAACGATTATAGCTGAGGATGATTATGGCGCATCTTCTTCAACAGACTATGCTATTACAAAGATCGATAAGCTTCCGACATACGTCGGTATACTTAAAGATAATGTATACACATTCTCTATTGCAGATGCTGATAATGATAAGGTCAAGTATGAAGCTTTCCTCAATGGTAAGAGCATTGGATCAATGGATTTCACCGATGTTCCTATTTCCAATCAGGCTATCAAGCTTCAGACCAAAGACATACTCATTGGTAAGGAGAATTCCCTTAAGATTGTTCTGACAGATGCAGTTGGCGGTACTACTATTATCGATGAAGCATTTGTCGGTGAATATAGAGGGTTGATCTTCTTCGATGAGAATGGTACTTGTCTGTCTACTGATGTAGGAGAAGTTCTTAAGAAACTTGTATGCTCCGATATCGTCTGTGGTCAGACTACTCTTGCCACTGAGGTTACTGCATGGAATAAGAGTACGACTGGTATGTCTTCGGTTAGCATCACTGGGCCGGGGGATATCAATGGTGTCGATACAAAGAATTATAGTAACGGCGTCTACATTGGGACTACTCATACTACAGGAGATATCTTTGTCCAGTTGTCTCTTGATGATGAATTTTCCAATGATGATCATAACTCCATTAATCTCCCGGCACTTGCCGCTAATGAGAAGACTATATTCTATGTGAGAGTCGTCTCAACAAACAGATCCTCTAACGGTGGAACTTTAGATTTCACTATTAACGGGATTGCCACAACCTAACTCAATACAATGAGAGGAGATAAATCATGTCAATAGCCAATTCGTTTATGGGAGAAGTCAATGTAATGACTCCTCCTATAAAAACCTTACTGATCTACCCTGATAAAGATGCCTTTATTCTTGAATCAGAGGAGTTCGTAAACTATGGTGAATCTGTTCTTATGCAGGTTACCAAGTCTGATAATAGTGGCATTGCTTCTATTATGAACTTCGGTGGACTCAGTAAAGTAGATCCAAAAGTATGGGCAAACCTGATTGATATCAATCTACAATATTCTATATCCGGTTACAGAACGGTTTCTCATACTATCAATGTATCTGAGTATAATGATTCTGACTGGTCAGAGTCATTTGTATCTTGGGGAAACGCTCCTGCTAAAGGAAATCAACTCTTCCAGATGCCAGTGGGTGCAAAGGATACATCTGTTACTAAAGACGTTACGTCTCTTGTAAAGGCTCGTAAAGCCAATGACAGTATCGGATTCTATTTCGATTCTGATGATGCACCGGCAAACCGTATCTTGTCGATATTCTCTAGAGAATCATCGAATAAGCCAGCTCTTGTACTTCGGTACTATGACATTCCGGGTGCTCCATATCAGAAGACTCTCAACGGTTCTTTGGATGTAATATCTAAGGTTCTCTGCAAGGATGGCCCGTTCGGCGCTGAACTTACTGGTACTTTTGATATCAAACCTATCTACGAATACATCGATCTCAACGGTTCTATGTATGTACCTAAGTTTGTAGCAGTCCATGAGACGTTCACCAATGATGCTGGTGCTGTGACTGGTGAGAACAAGACTGATACCGAAGTGAAGGATGTATATACCCCGACTGATTCTGATCATGGTGATTGGGGTACTGAACTTACTGGTACTGTATCCGTCAAACATGCTGGCCCAATTGCAATACTTAACGGTACTGTAACCCCTTGGAAGGGATCAGCATTCCAGATGACTTTCAAAGCATCTGATACCATCGTTTATCAGGGTGACGAGATCGCAGACATTCTTGCTGCTGAGAAGAATGTTACTGTAAACAACACTGCATCCGGCGGTGACTTGCTCACAGGTTCAGTAACTACCGAAGGTTGTGTGAGAGCGGAACTCAATGGTACGTTATCCGTATCCAATCCGACTTCTCATGAAATCGGTGGTTCATTCATCGTATCCAAATCTGTATTCGATGTAACTACCTCTGCTGGTGGTACTTCCTCTACGGGAGATCTTCTTACCTGCTCAAATACCATCGTGTATAAAGAAGATGGAACGATTGATGAGAACAAGAGTTGTTATCTGAAGGTAGACGGTCATGTCGGCGGTGTCGGAGATGGTCATGATCAGATAACGGGTACCGTTACTGTATCTAAATTCTTCGCTACGAATACCACCTTCTACAAAGACTCTGCTGTTGTATTTACAGAGGCTAAAGATTCTGATGCTACAAATGCGGCTAACGTATATGATGCAACTAAGAATCCTTCTGACTCTGTAGACGCTTCTGTCCAGATCTCTTGTCCGAAAGCGGCTATCGTATTTACCAAGAATGGCGATGGTTCAGATAATACTGTCAGTGTAGATGCTGCCAAGACTGGGGCATACACTTATATCATTGGTAAGGTGAAAGCCGAGCTTACTGGTAATATGACGGTTGATATCCCAACCAATATCGATAGTGGTATCGATGGTACTGCTAAGATTGCTGCTATGGTATTCCCAACTACGGCTTCTGGTAGTACAGTAACCTGCGGTGGTGACTTGCTTACAGGTTCTATCACTATCCAACCTCCGATCACTGCGACCTTGACTGGCTCCGTCAGTGTTGGAAACCAGATTGATGACGCAGAGATGACTGGTAACGTGCTGGTAGTGAATGAGACTGAGAACATTCCTGAACTGACTGGTACTATTTCGATAGCTCCGCCGTTTACGAAATATCTCACTGGCGCATTGAATGTAGCTGTTCCGTTCAAGACTGTTCTTGATGGTTCGTTTATCGTTGTAAACGAAGTGAAAGACATTCCTGAGCTTAATGGTAGTTCCGATATTCTTGCTCTTGTATATCCTATCACTAAGGATAAAGATGGTCATACTACTTCTGGCGGCGATTTGCTCACTTGCTTGAATGATAAGATCGTTTACGAGAAAGAAAAAGATGGAAGCGATTCTATCTATATCGATGACTCTCAGTCTAACGCATACTTCCGCGTCATGGCAATGGGTGGTATTATTACTGGAGTGAAGGCAGATGGTACTAAGGTTCCAGATCCAGATCTCTATGACTATAATATCGTCGAGACATTGTTCGATAAACCAAACCAGGAACTGATCGGTGATACCTATATCGCTGCAAAGAAAACTGTATGGTTGAATGGTATAGTAACAGTTGTTAATGTTGCTGGCGCCGAGATGACTGGTAGCGTTACTGTACGGCATGATCTTGAGGCTGAAATCACTGGTACTGTAACTGTCAATGGAGGTATTCCTCCTGTTGAGATTACTGGTACCACTAACGTACTTGGAGTTAAAGAGGCAGAGATCAATGGTTCTATCCTTGTCAAAGCTATTAACACTGGTACTGAGATTACTGGTAGCGTCACTGTTGTTGAGACAGATGATTCCTATGCGTTCATTATCTAACCGATAATTTTACACACATTACCCCTCTACCGTAATGGTAGAGGGGTAAATGCTGTCATACATCGCCACGAGGATTCTTAGATTTGATATATGGGGTAACACGTTCATTTTCCACTTTCCGAATCTTGAGTACCTGATCGTTCAGATACTTCTTATCTACATACATGACGAGATAAGAGTTGATGTTACTCAAGAATTTGGATGTGGTAATAGTCATCTTCAACCAATCAATTGTAATATCTACTTCCTTGGCCTCATTGAAGAGTTTGAAGTCGATAAATATTGCTGGGCTGAGATAGATAGACTTTGTATAATCTATAACCTTACGCAGATCACCAATCAGATCATCAAATGCAATGACTACTGGATTTTTAGCCTCGAAGTTTTCCATATCATCTTGATAATTAGTTGTAAGAAGCTGATCCCATCCCTTAGCATTGGTTGTTGGGATATTGGCAATTGGGAATGCATATTCAGTATATGAATTCGCTCCAGTTTGCTCCTGTAAGAATTCCTTTTTCTCCATGGTATAATAGGCGAAGAACTTAGGAGCCGGATAAAGAAGTTCAGCTTCGAATTCCACATTATAATTTGTCATTATATGACCCTTGCGTTCTCCCTCATCGAGATTAACACTATTGGTCTTAATATGGAAATACATATTCTGTACTTTCATGAAATATTGGAATCGGCCGAGTGAAGTTGTAAACTTTCTCATGATCGGAACAGATGAATGGCTATTGATATAGCAAAGAAATTCTGTTTCCTCTTTAACAGCGCCATTCTCGACGCTGAACCCAGCATCAATAGCGATAGCAAGCATTAACTGGTCTGGGACAAGATAATCTACATCTACATATTTACCCTGAGTACCGTTGGCTCTAAACCTGAGTTTGTCGTGCTCGGCCATATTCTGTGCCGTACTCAGTGTTTGTACCTTTGCTCTGAAGGTAAATAAAATCTTGTTCATCTTCATATCCATTGCAAGGAATAGACGTTTCTCTATATCACCGAAGAATGAATCTTGAAATCTAGCTCGGTTGGCATAGACATTCGTGCCATAGTTATACAAGTCTAGATTATCTCTGTTAAAATCTTGCTCAGTTCGTGGAATGATTGTGCAGCATGGTTTATGCCGCTTGATCATTTCTTCTCTTGTCATAGATCTGAAATCGTCGATGATATGCTTCTCATTGATATAGACAGATCTGAAGTAATTATCTTGGAACCCAGCCAAGAACCATTCACTCATATATTCTACAGCAATAGAGTATGCACTAGCTTCGTGTGGCATAACCAAAGATGATTTGAGGTTGTTAGACAGCTCTGTCATTATCTTCATCTCTCTGGCTTTACCAGTGATCTCATCTGGAGTTACAATAACTCTAGTTTCATCCATTAAACTTCACCTCTTTCACAAAAAATAAAGGGGGTGCCGAAGCACCCCCACATGTTAAATCTTAAGTCCATCAATCATCTGTTTGAATCCTTCAACAGATATGTTAGTCGGAATAGACATCGTTGGGAAGCTTTTCCCATTGATATCTTTGAGTTCCAAATTAACAACCTCGTCCGGAGCTCCGATACATGTAGCTACCGGAGCATAGTATTTTACACGTTGATTGAGGAAAGCCATAATGTCTTCATCAACCTCCATGCGTTTTACCATATCCCTGACCTTGGACTCAATATATTGTTCTCGAGACTGCATCATCGTAGTTTATCTCCCATCATGTAAATCTGTAAAGCCAATCAGCCGATTGTACTTAACACCGAATTCCTCATAGATGTTAAGTGAGTCTTCGATACTAGCCATTACTGCATATACTGTATCTGCATCTTGCTGATCTGTAAGATGCATAATACATTTCAGAATAGGCATATCTGGGTCGTCGATGTCTTGCATCGTAGTACCTATAGCGGGTATCTCTGATAATCGTCTAATCATGTTGATCTTCCTCTCTAATAGTACACAATTTAGTAGTTTACGTACGCTTGATTTCATTCAGATGAGTTTTTATATACTCAGGAATGTACAATTCAGCACGTAATTTTGTTTCCTCGATGAGATCCTTATTGGTCTGCCCATATTTAGCCCTAAGACTAAAAGCAAGAACAATTCCCATTGGATCTCCCGGTTCACCAGTAGATGTATTATGAGTTACACGGACTTTGCAATCACTCGGAATATTATCGAGAGATGATTCCATTTTGACAAACTCCAAATGATACTTTGTGTTATCGAGTCTCTTAAAGAAAGTATCATCGATAATCTTGTAGTATACTCTACACCATGAAGTCAATTCCATGCTTATCACCTTTCACTAATTCTTTTTTGAGAATTTCCTCAAATGACTTAGCTGAACCGCGACGTTTGTTGTTTTGGTTCAGATTAGTCATTCTATGAGACGGCTCAATCGGGGAAATCCTCCTTAATTCGTTTGATTTCATCTAACTCCTCATTGGTATAACTATCCCTTCCAAGAGAAAGCAAACCATTTGCCGTAATGAGGATATCCTTAAAGACGTTGACCACATTGTTGAACATTCCATCATTATGAGAAATGACCATTGCATTTCTTGGATTGAAACAAGCCATAGCCCCTTCCCAGAATGCTTTGTTTGGAATGTACAATACAGTCAAGCAATCTCCATCGAAATCTGCTGCAAGCAGTCCCAAGATTCGCAGAGGCATTGACATTGTATAAGTATCATTGATAGCCGTACAACGCATGGCAAGAATTGAACCATAGTTTATTGTAGGGTTACGATTAATCAGAACCGGAATGCCACCTTTTGACTTAATGATATTCTCAATGATCTCATAGACACGTTTGTTCATCGTGATCTGAGCCTTATACCAAATGCTATATGCATGAGAATACGGAATGTTATAAGACTTAGCCAGAATGTTTACGATAGTCTGCTGAAGCAACTCTACCAAAGTAAAGTATGGAAGATGAACTTCATCCATTCTCAACTTCGGATCTGGGGTGATGATGATACGTGACGTGAAGTTACATCTACCACCGACCAGCAAACGGATATTACCCTTCTTTCCCTGAAGGATCTTAATGATCTCTGTATACAGAGCATTGTATCTCTCCTGCATATCCCATAGAAGAGATGTTCTATATTTCTCGATTCGCTGGAAGGAACACTCGTCTTCATTAATCTTCTCAGCAAGCTTTGCCATGATATTGAAGATAGCATTTGTTCCCTCGAAAGTAAATCGCCCACCTTCTACTTTAAATGGTCTCATACCAGTAGAAAATACAGGGATCGAGCTGGTGAACATCTTGTCTTTGTTAGCCATGATGTCATCGTAATACTCAATCTTCTTAAGTTTATTCTTGCTACGGAAATATGCAAGAATCTCATCGAACTGATCAATGAATTTGATCATTCCGATACCAGCATATGTAGTATCGGCTTTTGCATGGCGACGATATTTACGTTTAATCTTAGATGCATAAACCTTTTTGTCATATGCAGTCATAGGAACGCCATTCTCATTCAAATCAACATCTGGCTCAATGATGGTTTGAAGATTAGCCTCTCCGATATAGAATTCGAGAGACTTATATAAGTTCGGATGAATGATCTTGTACGGTTCTTTGAGTTTAATCCATCCGAAGATGCTAAAGTCATCGCCGATATACTTTACTTCAGTATGGCAATACTTACAGAACATACCGGCATGATCCATACCAGTCGTACAACCCCTCTCACAAGAATACCGGTCTGCAAATGCATCTGGATCTTGCAAAGTTTTCATAAACTTCTCTGAATAAATCGAGTCCGCAGACTTCAATGATTTTTTCAGATTTTGTTGGTGCTCTTTGATATAGAATCCTTTTCCGGAATCAATATCGACTTTCATTTCATCATCGAGATTCAGTCTGACTAACTTTGTTTTGAAGTCATAGTCATCACTGTACGGGTATTGAGTCTTAACATCAATTTTCATTAACTGTTTTCCTCCCTAAAAGTAACCTTAGATAATTTGCATTGTCTCCTTTCATATATATAGTATATAACCATATATATCTTTGAGCACTCATTCTATTGTATAGTGCAATTTAGAAAAACATTTTCCCCCTGAGTATTACCTCAGGGGGAATTTATATCAAATAAAAATATTGTCTACATCTAAATCTTCGATAGCAACCTGATCATCATGGAATGATTTCATTGAGATATTCTTCAACTTAGATGCAACCTGAGGAACAGTCAATCCGACATTCATAATCCCGAGACGATAGAAGAAGTTGCCTATGCACTTACTACAGATACCATTCTTGGATTCGCACATAGATGAGTATCTCATCTTAACTGTCTTGCCAATGTATTTGCTCTTATTCTTAGAGGTAAGCTCTATGAGGTTATTACCTTCTTTGATATAAGAGTACATTACAAATCTCACATTATCTTCTGTTATCTTGATAGTAATGGTTCTATTGGTATGACAATCTGTTCCAGCAGGAAGAAGAACAAGATGCTGGAAAGAGCGCAGATATAGTTTCTCCAGATAGCCGCCGAACATCGTCTTTCTAGCACGAGCAAATGGGCCAGCAGCCAATGATTTAGCCATTGCACTATAGTCTTTCTTCTGGATACCATCGATCAGGTTAGACTCTACGATATCATATCCCTTAGTCGGATCAGGATCTTTGATTGCACCACGCATAACAAACAAATTCTTGAAGTTATTGCCGAATGATTCTTTTGCTCCAGAGGTGTACATATCCATAGCCTTATCATCACTAAGAAGACTCTTAGAGAATGACAATAATTCTTTCTCCATCTCAGCAGATGCCACAGGGTCTTTAGCCGCTAATCCTTTAGCATACTTCTTCTTAAGCTCATCTTTCTTTTTAGAAATCATACTAGAAGAAAGAAGCATTGTCTTACTGAAAGACGAACAAAGAATATTGGAATATGGCTGGAACTTCTGTTCCATCATAATGTACCGTTTAAGTGCGTCTAATGGAATTCTATCCTCAAGAACGGCATATGTCATTTCCTGATTTATCATCTTAGCCACTTTGCTGTTGATCGGTTTGTTGATGTACCCAAGGATGTCAAACAGATCTGGTTCTATGAATACCTTGTTGAATACCCATAAACCAACTGTCGTTGTGAATGGTTTCTTATTGAGTTTACCGGGTTTACCATACTTACCAGCCGGGATGGTAATCAAATCATAGGTATTGAATTTCTTCTTACCCTCAAATGATCCAAAGTTATTCATCATGAATGAAAGTTTGGCTAGATCATTAGCATCTACGTTTGTGAAATATTCGATATCTGTAGACTTAGTGATCCTATTACTAGTTCGTTTCATACTATTCCACCTCATATATTAAAGGCAGGGCAATATTGCCCTGCCTAGTGTGATTAGAAGTATACCTGATAAGAAATATCGATGCTCTTACGCAGATCGATCAACGCTTCGTTCGGGAAGTTGAGTTTAGTTACAGGACGGATATCCTGATAATACGTAAACCCACTGATTCTCTTAGCCCATGCAGTGCACAACGAAATAGAGTTTGCCCGAGCATCTTTGATACCGGTTGTATTGATGAAGTAATCACGGCAGTCATCTTTGGTGATAGACATAGCCATCGATACATATGTCTGAACCGGAACTGTGCCAGTATAGTCATATATCGTATCATCGATACTAGTACCGGTAGTGAACTCTCGCTTCAATTGAGGTGGAGCATCGAACCCCTTGAAGTAGTATGAGATAAAGTCAGTGCCGGTTTTCCTACCATAATAGTTATTCCGCTGAGACGTACTCAGATCTGTTGTCGGTGGTACATACTGGAACGGAACCAATGCTGATGGCATGATCCATTTACGATAACCCTCTTCATATACCTGAGAGTTCTCAGTGCCACAACCATCAGTACCAATGCAGAACAGATACGTTTTGTTTGTACCCTGAGGAGTCGGTGTATACACCGTATCATCAAGGCCAAGCTTGGTATTGTAAGACGGTGTGATCGGTTTATCGGCCAGATCAAACATAGACAATGCCAAGAACTCTGCACCCGGGAGGATCAATTTATTGTGACCGGTAAACAATACAACTCCTGTATCATGGTCTGTAAGCGTAACCTTTGTACGAAGATTGCTAGTTATGGAACAGTCTTCCTTGATACCGACTGTATCATTTAAAAAAAGTTTCTTATTCAAATCAAAACCCTCCTATGTATCGTATCTAACTTTAAATGAAATCTTCTCACGAATGCCAATCTTATCGACAAGCGTGGTTTTAACTTTAGTTTCCTTAGTATCATTCAAGGTGATATAATCCAACTTATCCAGATGAACTTCCATTGTCTGAACGTCATGTGGCCTGATGAGATTGTTTGTCGGGCTATTGAAATACAAGTCCGTACTCATACTGTGGATCATAACCTTATATGACTTAAAGAAATTGATGATGGTGAATAGGTATTCAAGTAAATAATCCTGAGATACTCCCGGGAATGATTCATAGATATACTTGAACTCATTTGAATCGATATACGCATTTAGAATATACACAATATCCTCTATCATGGAGATAATCTCTTCCTGACAAATATCATCATCGCTTATATCTCTAATCTTAGTCAGAGATGCATATAACAATGGCTCTTTCTCACTCAAGAATTCTGTAAACGTACTAGCGACATTTCCATTATTAAGTTTAAAGAATTCCATGTTAAACTGCCATACCATAAGAGAATCATATAGCTTCTTCCATATGCAGTAAATATCATAGTTGTTTGCCTCAGCCATACCGGTAGTGATAGTCTGGTACACAGATTTATTCGTACGGTAGGTCTTAACAAATTCATTGATATCATGATACTGATCTGAAGTAATCATGAAAGAGAATGCATCATAATCAGATGGTAATCTTCTCTGGTCGAGAATCCATTGTTTCAAATCGGCAAGAGATGCATTGAAGTTGAATCCCTTAACCAAAAGAACCTTAGTCGGATTCTCCATAAGCTTGTCATCGATACCATTGAAAATGTATGCCAATGCTGTCATATAACAGAATACATGAGATATCTTGAAATCATGATAAGAAGAGATATTCGGGATCTGAATGGTAAGTAGATCTTCTTTGAATACATCATCGAAAAGCATATTGTAGAAATATGGAATCTGAAAAGACATCTCTGCTACATCTTTGATAGAATTAACAGACATGTACTTCGTCCTAGCATAGTTGAACTGCTTAGAGATGATAGCCTTCTTGATAGCAGCATGCATCAATCCGAACTCTTCAGTCTTAGGATCTGCTCCATCCCAGAAGTAATCACTTCTAATCATAGGATCGTAACCCTTGACTTGATCTTTCATCTTAACATACTTGTCAGTATCAGTGAAAGCATCCAATGGCAATTTCAGGAAGGTAAGGTCAATATCCTGACTATAATCCTCTGTAGTAGTAATCGTTAAGCATCCTTCCTTCTTATAGATGAAAGTAAATGTAAATGATTTATAATTCTTGATGTCAATTGGGTTGGGGAAACTGAGACCATTGTTGACAAAGTCAAGATTAGTGGTATCCAACCACTTCTTTTCATTATCAACGAAGAACGGCCAATTATGCTCTAGATAATCATCGAATGGAACTGGGATAGGAAGGGTAAGATCATCCAAGATATTAGACGTTGTCTTCTCTTCAACAATCAATCTCGTTGTCTTCTCGGTGAGATATTTGTTATTGAAGATATACAGTATCATTATCTGATCTCCCTTAGCAATGTCTATATCCAAATACATGAGATATTTAGATACAGTTATATGGGAAGAGCTAACCAGCAATGAGTTATGGAATACAAGAATTCCATGCAATGTCTCAAAGTATGGATAGAATGGAAGATTCAAATAGAACTTAGTCTGATTATTATCACTAGCAATCAACTCTTGCTGATAGATGTTAGTGAACTGATTATTAGACTCACCATTGTAAATATACTGAATCCCTACACGTTCATTTGTGTATGGGAGATGATCTACATCAGTTATCGTAAGCTGATCCCCACTAATTGTATATTGGCTCTTAGACAATGGATACCCAGCTACATCTACAATAAGATCATCTCCTCTTTCAAAGAAGTGATCCATCGGATAATGAATAGTAAATGTAGGCTGCCTAAGAGTAGTTGCACCGATCATCTCGCTTGAAGTAGTACAGTTCTCTTTCAATGGGCCATGCATGCAGTAAACAGTCATTGTCTCTCCGGGCATAAGAGCAATCGTTCTGTCCCTAAGAGTAATGTTATTTCCATAGGCATCAAAGAATGAAGAATCTAAGTACCATCCTCTAAGATATACATAGAGTTTATACCCGGCTTCCATGTAAGTAGAGAATCTACTATCAAGCGTAAACATGTACTGATAATACGAATCTGCTCCCAATACTTGAGTCTCGGTAACTATATCGATCTTAGAGTAGATTGATGTAACCGAATAGATAAACGTAAACGATACATGTCTACCAGCTCCAATAACAGTTCCATCTGTAAAGGTTATGGTCTTATCAGTCATGTTAAACGTATATCTACTAGGATCTATGAACGTACTACCGATTGTAACGAAATATTTATTGCCATTCATTACATAACTCTCAAATGGTTCCGGTACTTTGAACGTAGTTTGATTGTTTGATGTAGCAAGAACTTTATTCACCTGAACCTTATTGGCAATAGAATTACCATGGAAATATATTACCGATATCTCTCGGTTAGTGAATGTATAAGATCTAACAATCGTAAGAATATTTGTACTCTTATCGATCGTATATGCATCTGGCGATACGATCGATCCAGCGATAACAAGCATTATCTCGTTTCCATCTAACAGATAATCCGTATATGGAAGATTTAACTGAATAGAACTCTTCAGATTAGGATTTGCAGGGATGATCTGCATATCTGTCTCTACACTATCTTTAGTATTGGCAATGAAGTCAGAGTTGACAGTATCTGCATCATAATAGAACTCATACCTGATCGGTTTAGAGTTATTTGCTGGATCAGTGAACTTGAGAAGGTTATAGTTATACACAGTATAATCTACGTTCTCAATGAGTTTTGTATTATCTATCCAAAGGTACATCTTATTTCCCTTATTAAGATAGAAATCAAATGGGAATGGAATCGTAAGATTACCAGCATAACTATTCGCAGTGGTATGAACAACCTTACCTTCATTATAGATAGAAGTTATATTCTCAACTTCATTGAATACATACTCTCCCCACATATCAGTATTTCTATCTCTTAGGAGATAATACTTATAAATCTTTACACTATTCGCGCCGAAGTATGAAATAAACTTAAGCATATCGGTTGGAGAAGACTTATACTGAACGATAGTATTTATATTCTTACAAAGAGTGATCTGATATCGAATAGGAATGTTCTTGAAGTACGGAACTCCATACATATCAAAGATATACTCAATACATCTTGCATCAAGAATGTCTTTACGAATGATATGATCCTGAACATCGGTGATTATATCCAGAATAGTTAGAAAAAAGATAAAGCATGACAGAAAACCCTGATAGTTCTCAGATCCATATTCCATTGCAGTGGAATCGATACACCGCATTACATAATCTCGTACTATTTCATACTTCTCACTGAATAGATCATCGATATCAGTATTACCGCATGATGGCATATGCAGAATCTGTTTATCAACCATCTTACGAGCTTTATAGATGGAGATGCCTGCACTCATATAGTCAAGATACTCAGCAGTCGGATAGTCTAACTTAATAGCATCAATGATACCATTAGCTTCAAGCATCTTTGCACCATTCGCACCGATCTCATGAACATATGCGATATCAACCTTCTCTCCAACTGGAAGGAGATAACTATATGGAGCAAATGGAATACCTTTGTCACCATAGTTTGGAAGTCCACAGATCTTACGGTAGTAGTTATTCTTCTCTTCGTAAGTATCAATTACATTCTGTCTAGCTATTTTAACCAGAGCATCATGATACTTCTCAGGGATACTACTATTGGTCTTAACATAGGTATCTATGTTTACCATATCTGCCGGAGTAAGAACTGCCTCAAGCATAGTCTGATTGTAAGAATACATCGTAAATTCTGCGCCATTTTCTATAGCATAGATATACAACTCAGCACTCTTCAATGAGTCTAATTGCTCTCCAGCATTTGCTGCATTTTCGTCTTTGATTATACTCCCATATGATAACAGCTTCACATAGAATAGCAGCATATCTACGAAAGGGTTATCTGTGTATATTTTCTTTATTGACAAACTCACTGTATTTTCCTCCTCTTATCATTCATTATTCATCTGTCGGGGGATTAAATTCTCGCTAGGGACATAACTGTAATCAAACCCAATTTTGCCCCCGAAAGGATGATCTATTATGTATACCCAAACCAATATACCTGATATTTGGCGGTATAATGACGCCAATCCTACACTTCATTCTCCTAACTCTCCTTTTGATATCCAGTTTGCCCAGACAAGAGAATCTCTTATGGACGTAGAGATCTATAAGAACTTTCTGGATAATGCAATTGCTAGATTTAGACATTCCAGAACGTACAAAAACTACAAAGCTCACTTGATGGAGATGGGTATGAATAGATGCCAATTCCATGGCAATATTGTTTCTACTGATGAAGAGCATAAGATGGCAACTATCGAAATGCACCACAACATTCTTACCATCTTTGACATTGCTCTTATTATCACAGAGCATATGCTCAATGTTAATGGATGTATCACTACATTCGATCTGGCTGAGTTACTGCGCCGGGAACATACACTTCATCATGTATGTACTGTCATGCTTACCAAGACTGCTCATCAGTTGGTTCATAACTCAAATGAGTTCATTGTTCCACCGAGCATGTGTTTTGGTAACTGGCCGGAATTCCTTAAGGAATATCGTTCTGGTATAACCAGAGACATTTGCTTCAAACTGATATTCTATATCAAAGATGTTACTGAGAAAGGATTAGAGACTAGAGAGTCTACTCTCAAACTCTTGAAACTTAGAGATGACATTTTGACATGGGCTAGTATCAATGAAGGAGAATATCTCCAAGTCAATAATTGACCATTTATCCCTCTACCGCAATGGTAGAGGGATATGTTATGTCATTTTGCTGGCTGAGGAATATCTCCCTCTACAGAATTGTTTTCAATTACATATGACATAACTGCCATATAGATCTTCGAAGAGATAATATCCGGAACCATATCTTCATTATAGAATGCATTGAGTTTTTCGATCATAGAGTCAGAGATTCGAGCAGATACCATATCTACCATCTTTGTATTCATCTCTTTCTCAGCAGCAGAATTCAAATATACTTTCTCTTTCTTATATCCAAGATTGAGAACGATATATTCATTGAACGCATCATCAATGATCCGATCGATGTATACTGGAACGTTGGGATCGAATGCATCGATCTTCATCTTCGATTCCTTTACATTAGTTCTGCGATTTACAATCATCATACCATACAGAATAGCCCCGAAAATGGCATAGTAAGAGTTACTATACCCTAGGATGAATGAAAAGACAAAAATCCAGAATCCTGTCTTCCTATGCAGCTCAAATTTAATGGTCTTAGCTTTCTTTTTGACCTCTTTGATGTACTTAAATACGTTGTATAGTTTCATTTTTACCTCCAGTTAGAAAAAAAGAAAGCCGTTGCCGGCTTTCCCAATTGTTATATTACCACTTCTGCTCCGTACGCAAATGACAGATCTTTCCTTCTGCATTCTTGTACGTAGTTAGGGTAACAGTCTTGACCATCTTCGTACCCTTCTTATTGAAGTAATCCCTAGATACACTAAAGATCTCTCCATCAACGTGGAAAGGCTTCTTCTCATCACTAAGAACATTCATGATCTCATCGACTTTATCACTTGCATCCTTAGCAAAGTCAAAAATCTTACCAGCAATATCAATTGCTTTATTTACGTCTTCCATTGAAACTTTCATTACGATTATCTCCTTTGCAGAAATACATCAAACAGTATTCTGTACAGTTGATGCAGAAGTTCAACATTGAACGTCCCATCCAAATCGCTTACCTTTACATCTTCAGCTAATGAATTGAAATATATTCTATTTGAGCCGATAATGACATTAGACCTAAACAGAGAATTGTTATTCAGTTCCCTGTAATAACCTATATCAAGATTGCCATCCACTAAGTCTTTAGTGAAATTCTGTAGGCTAGTAATAGCTTCAAGAATATCTCCTGACTGTGCAGTAGCAAAGATATATTTAAGAAAATCTAGCATATAAGGTTCATGCAGACAAATTATATTGTCACTGATTCCTTTTATGTCTAGACATTCTCTCTGTTTAATATCTAAATAGTAGTATAGTTCTAGATTCACTAGTCTATAAAATGAAGTGTAAGTATTCTTGGGTAGGAATTCCAAGTTTGCAAACTTCGTTGTAGTAAGCTGACGTCCAATGATATACACAGCATCTTTCTTAATAGAAAGCACTTCGTAATCCTGAACATCATTTGCATCAAAGAGCAATTGTCTCATCTCTTTAAATCCAGACTTCAATGCTTCTTTAACGGTGGCATTCCGTTTCATCAAACATCCAATCTGAATCTCTCTGACTTTCTTTGGTAAGCCATAATAATAATCATATTGTCTCTTCGTTATAATACCCTTATACAAGAGAATATTGATATTCGCCTTGGAGATATCATATTCTCTTATAAAATTGGATATAAGGTAGTTGACCGGGGCATTATATGAATCTGTGTTATGATTAAATGCGGACACAGCTAATCCTTTCAGCCTCAAGGGTCTCTTCAACCAATGTATACGGATCTACATTTAACAGAGTATACTTTTCTTTGTCTTGCATGAAGTTAGCTCTGTTCTCAGGAGTGGTCTTGTCAATATCAGGATTGATATATTCAAGATCAATCGGATCTCCAAGAATTGCGATGTTAGACCCATACCTAAATCTCATGAACTTAGTCATGGAATCAACCAGATTACATATCAGTGGAGAGTTATCATCGAACAAGACGAATGCATCTCCATGGAAATACTCTCCGAGAAGAATCCTCATCATTGCATTGAATGCCGAACTATCATTCATGATATATTCGGCATAGCAATTATCAAATGTCCGAGTGTCTACATCCCTACCACAAAACTCAAAGAATCTTGATACAGGATATAGTTCGTTCACCTGAACTCCAATGTTTATGATATTCATAAAATTGTACTTACAATGTTTATACTTCTCTGATCTATAAACAAAGTCAGCCAACTTACTTCCACCAAAGATTATCATATTATCCCCTCATTACTGGAACTATGAGATTCCTATTGATTCCCAATGCCTTTCTGACTTGAGCCAGATACTCCATCGCGAATGTACGCAACTGATTCGTATCATATGCACCGAAGTTCCCACCATACATATTCACAATCTTGTTGGATACGAAATCGGAAGGCAGAACTCCCTCAGGATAGCTGCGGGCAAACTGTTCGATTGAAATAGTTTCATATGCAAACATGATATTCAACCGAGCCGGCTCAGCCTCGGGGTTTACCAGACACTCTGCCGGACGTCCATAACCACACATATCAGCAACTTGAATGCCAAATGTCATATTGATGAAATCCATCAATGTGGCTCCAAAGCTGAATGCCTTTGACTCACCGTACGGGATATAGAGACCAATGCTCTTCCCAAGCCAAAGTGCAGTGATGATAGTTACGAGACATTTCATACAAGATGGTTTACTAAGCCATCCAATATACATAGCCTTAGCTGTTTCCATATCTCCATTACTCTCAGCCTCAACTGATTCATATGGAGGTAGCAAGATACTTGCAAGGAGAACAGGAGTGAACTTGAACGATTCGCCATCATCAGTGATTGCAATCGTATCAATCCCACTTACGATCATTTTACGAAGTTCATCTTCGTTATTGATCAAGTATATCTGACCATACATATGTTAAACCTCCCTTAGAGATGGGATTGCCCCATCTCGGTTAAGCATTACTCGTCCTCAGAAATCCTCGATGCGAGAGCTTGGTTTAGCAACCGGTACTGGTCTCGGAGCATCTTGAATTTCTCCCGGGTCGGCATTCGGAAGTCTGAATGATGGATCGGACTCATCCTTGGATACCGCGTTGTCGCTATTATCTTGAAATGCTTCGTCCACCTTGCTGTTTACCAGCAGGGTTGCAGAATCCATATCGATACTGAACCGCTCATTCACCTCAGTAGCAATATCGTTGCTCATATCATGCTTCATTTTGATAAGCTCATCCGGGTTGTACCGATCTGCAAACTTATCCATCCAACTTTCACAGTTATCATCGATGAACGCATTGATATCATCACGCATGATGCGAGCCTTGCCGGAGATCTTAGCTTCAGCAGTTCCAGTTTCAATAGCATCTGTTGCATCTACCAGTACCGGCTGTGGCTGATTCAAATCAAGAGTTGTTGTCTTCTTGACAATCTTTGGCGCTCCGGTTGTTACTCCTTCATCAAGTTTGTTAGGGCGCATACGCCGACCATCTGGAAGGACGACATCGTGCAATCCAGCATCGATCTCTCGATTGTATTCATCTCTCGGCTTGACTCCGTTTACCGGCTCAAATTCCTTCATAGGCGGTACCTCAGAGGCGTGCATCGGAGGAAGTTTATATTCCGGCTCTTTATCTTTTGCAAGAACAGCCGTTGCAATGAATGTATCATCGTCAGTCTTCACATGACGAGGTTTACGGCCATTCTGAGTCTTGATGAACACATCAGTCGATGTGTCATTGATTGCGAATGACTTACCATTTCTTTCAACTGCTACTTCAAACTTTTCAATCATTGTTTCTGCTCCTTCTTTTTCTAACTGTGATAATCTTTCCTTAATCGAAACGACTTTAGAAATCTTACCGAGTTCTCTCGCAGTATATCTGCTTCCACATTTCTCACATATAAGCGTGTTGAACCCAATGTCATAATCTATCAAACCATCACATTCAAAATCACCTTCTTTATGAGTACAGTGCATCTTATGGACATCCATAGCATAAGTATATGGGAAGTCAAGAATCACAGGCCCAAACCCTTCTCTCAACCCCCAGTTCATGAAGAACTTGCAACCAATATCTTCCATTACCAAACCACTGAACTGCACCGCTATTGTGTAGAATACTTCATCAGCAACTTCTTCAAATTGCTGTCTATTCAGAATTGGAGTTACTCGCTCAATCATGGCTACAGTTCCACATGGTGATACTTCAAATACCTTGCAACAGAATGGCTTAAGCACTTCCTGAGCATAATACTCTGCTGGATTATCGGTTATACCAACCTTATCCATTCCCACCTTAATGACAATGGATGAATCGAATTCTGATTTGTAGACAAGTCTATTAGTCCCAGAGTGAAATCTAGTAAACCCTCTACTCCTCATGATATCATCCATCATCTTAATCTTTTCAGAAATTCTTCCATTATACTTAGCAGACATAGCTATCTTATGAAGCATGGCTATGTCTTGGGTTGTTAAGTATTGGCTTATTGGAGGGTGATACATGGAATCATAATCGAAATTACGAAATAGCTTCTTCTTAGCATAGATCGCATTCAATTTGTCTATTCTATCCACCTAGTCTCACCTTCCATCAATGTAACGCTCCAAGAACATTCTTCTTATAGATGGCTTCCTTAAAGAGTCTCCGTCTTTCTTGATACTCTTTACTATTCACCAACTCATCGTAGTCTGGCTTTGGAGATAACAGTGGTGACCGATGTGGATCGTTATATCTGAAGAGATCATGCAATCTTTCAGGATCATACAATCTTCTCAGAGAATTCCTCTGTTTCCTAAGTTTCTGATCTCTGTCACAATACATCAGATACTTAAACCCATAAGCACCATTGAAGAATTCGTTGAGAGTTGCATTCATATTAACCTTTCCATGGTCATATTCCCTGAAACCTCTCAATATTGCATCTTCATATTGACGCTTAAGCTGTTCTGGAGTTGGTTGGTTTGCTTCGATCTGACTAAATCTCATAACCATTCTCTGACTGGCTTGGATGCGTTGAATCTTCAGACTGTTCTTTTGGAGATACTCTACTGGGCCATTCCACCATCTGTCAAACCACTGATCATATGTAAGACCATCAGGAAGGTCTTTCTTCTTCCACGCCATGATCATCTTATACATGCCATATGTATTTCGACGTTCTTCCTGAGATGGAGTTCGATTACGTTTGATCTGATCCATCCATTCCATCTCTCTGTCATACTCTTCCTGAGTACAGCAGACGTTGATGTTCTCCAGCATTTGGAGACGTTTGACAATAGAACTGCAATCCTTACCATTCTTAATAGCATCCATCTCGGCTTTGATACCGCCATAACGCTTGTCAGCATCATCCTGATACTTCTTGATTACAGCTTTCTCTTTCTCCTCGATGGTCATCTCTTTCCCAGCTTTGTATTTGTCTTCAAGCTCAGCTAGATACTCGTTAAAGTCTGCTTGACTTGCACTTACTGGTGGGAGAACATGAGTCTGGTTACCAGAGAATAGTGTATTGGATTTGATGTTTGCCAGCGGATCTTTAGACCGATACTCATACAGTTTGACCATACAAGCCTGTTTGAATTCTTCAAAGTCTTTAGCATCTCCACCTTCATTCTCAGAATTATACCACAGAAGTTCTTCAGCCAACTTACTGTTGTATCTGCGGAGTTCATCTGAAAGGTTATACACATCAAGCAGTGACTTCTTACGCCACTCTTCCAACGCACCAGCTTTAAAGTCGCCTACAGCAGCGGCTTCAGCATCTTCTCTTTTGGCGTCTTCGATAGCAATCTCATCGCCAAAATATTTCTTCTCATACTCACCCTTGTCATTCTTAACCTGCCGCATAACGCAGACATGAAATTCTTCCTTAACCTTAGGAGTATTTATTACACCATTAGGCTCATCATATCCCTCTTCTCCCTCATAACACACCCTAGAAACAGGTACCTTACCA
>Ga0172378_10000736_pt1 | contig 29350 bp, 27 predicted proteins | sample GrowelOW332metaG_FD_119755 | JGI IMG/M metagenome (GOLD analysis project Ga0172378, IMG submission 119755) | Groundwater microbial communities from an aquifer near a municipal landfill in Southern Ontario, Canada - Pumphouse #3_1 metaG | ecosystem: Environmental > Aquatic > Deep subsurface >...
AATTTCAATGAGAAACCAGCGTCATTTCAAAATTTCTTTCCGTTTACTATGTCACTTAACAAAATATTTTTTAAAACTTACTCGAATTAAAAAACCGCTAATTAGCGGTTTTTATTTCAGTTAAATACATAGCAGCAAACAAAAGTTTACTGCATTTTTTATTTAACTATTCAACCCAAAGGGTGATTGTCGAGCCCGAGTAATACCAATAGCCATCCAAACCGTCATCATTTGCAATAGTCCAGTCGGTTGAAGTGGGTTCATCAGCGGAGTAAAAATACACTTTAGCCGTACTTCCACTGAGCCAGGTACTGTTAGCATTAACGTCTGATAGATATTCTCCATAAGTATCAGAAAGATATATATTGAAAGTACTTGAAGTATTAGAAGCAATGTAGGTTCCAATGCTCGTGATAGTACTAGGAAGAATAAGATCTACCATCGATGTACAGTTAGCAAATGCGTAATTCGGAATAGAAGTGACATAATCTGGAATTTCGAAATAAGAACCGCCCGAAGAAGAAGTATACAAAGATGTCGCATCTTCAAAGCAGTCTGATGACAACGAAAGCGAACTCAAACTTGTCGGAAATATAAATGTCGTTACTGAACTGTATCTTAAGAAATTAGAACCGAGAGAGGACAAGGAAGTGAGCATCGACAAATCGAGAGTCGTCATTTGATCAACGTGGGCAAAAGCCGTTCCACCAATGGACTGAAGAGGAGTATTTACCCCAAAAGTAATTCCGGCTAAACCAGACCATCCATCAGTAAATCCTTCAAATGCCCTCGAGCCAATACTGGTAAGAACAGTGTTATTTGAAAAATCCAAAGTGTATGTATTTACAACCGCTGAATAATAATTGAGAAATGCACCAGTTCCAATTGATATTAAATTGTCGATGTTGTTGAGCTGACTAAGCGAAATCAATCCTTCCATCGAATAATCAGATAAGTATTTACAATTGGGGGGAAGAGTGAATGTTGTAACAGAAATACAATTCTTGAATGTGTGCGAATTTATCGTGGTCAAACTTGTAGATGTATTTCCCAAGTCAATCGTCGTGACAGATTCTAACTGTTGGAAAGCGTAACTACCGATGTTAGATAAAGATGTAGCTGAAGAAAAATCCAAGTTAGTAATATTTGTTTGACATACGAAAGCATAGTTTCCAATTGAAGTCAAATAGTCAGGGAAAATCACATCTGTTAAAAACGACTCAGTGTAATAGGAAGTCCAACTGCTAGTTGCGTTGTTAGCAAAGGCGTATGAATTGATAGACAAACTTCCGCTGTCTCTATCTTCAAAATCGATGATAGTAATATTGTCGCAATCGAAGAATGCGTAATTATCAATAGTCGTAAGATTTGCTCCAAAGTGAGCCTCTGTCAAACCGTCGCAATCGTAGAATGCATAGTCGTCAATAATTGTCAAAGAGGAGAAATCCGTAAAGTCAATTCCAGTTAAAGAAGTACAATTGTAAAATGCGTATTGGTAAATTCCCGTTAGGCTGGACATTGAGGTGAAATTGATTGTAGTTAAGGAAGTACAATCGTGAAATGCGTAGCTGTCAATGCGGGTAATCGAAGGATCACCGGGAATATTAAATGTCGTTAAAGAAGTGCATCCATCAAAGGTGTGAGTGTAAATCCTAGAAACATCAGTGTTGGTTTCTAAAGTAAATGTTGTCATTGAAGTACATCCGTAAAAAGCATATTCCCCAATGGTGTCCAATGATGTCCATGTCGAAAAATCAAACGAAACATATAAAGAACAATTGCGAAAAGCGTATTCTTCAATTTCCTCAATGGCGCTAGGATTATCCAAAGTGATACTAGTTAAACTGGTACATCCGTCAAATGAATATTGCGATATCTTCGTAATGTTCTCTGGCAATTCGACTGAAACCAAACTTGTGCAATATTGGAACATATAATCTGATAGTGCAGTTTCACCATCTGAATTTTTCATGTATACCGGCAGGGTGACATTGGTAAGTGAGGAACAATTTTTAAAGATGTAATCCCCCAATTCAACAACGATTGAAGTGTTAGTTGGAAATGTCACATCCGTGAGTTCAGTTTGATATCCAAAAGCAGCGTCGCCGACGGTGGTCAGCTGACTCGTACTCGGGCTATCAAATGAAATTGTATTTATACTGCATGAAGACCCCCAGGTATTTTCAAAAGCGTCGAAAGCATAGTCGTCGATAGTCACCAAACTCGAAGGCAAAGTTATATCGATTGAAGTGTCGCCGGAAGCTAAACTGAACTCAATCGTCGAAAAAGCGTATGACTTAATCTCAATCGTTCCGTCAACAACAGCATAGTCACCTTCGTAAACTCCAGTAATGTATTCTAAGATATAGTCCGAACCGCTCTTAGAATAAAGTGCGCCAATCATGTGACTCGGATCAGAATAGTAATATGCGTTGTTGGTGTCCACGGTTAAGTTTTCGACTTCTTCCATTCTAAAGAAAGCATATTCTCCGATAGAAGTAACGTTTTCACCTATATATATTCGGTCGAGATCCGCGCGGAAAAATGCATAGTCACCAACATAAGTTAAATTTGTGAATCCATCTGAATCAACCGCAAGATAATCGAATGAGGATAAGCGATAATCGCCTGTGAATGCGTAATCTTCAATGCTAGTAAGCACTGTCTTATCATATATATTTACCGCCGTTAAATCCGTGGTGACAGCAAAAGATTGCTCGCCGATTACCAAATCGGTATAACCATTCATAATGTCGGAAGTAATATCTACACTTTTAACTGAAGAGTTATCGTTGTAATTCGTGATTATAACTTGGTCGTCGGTTCCATCTCCATCGCTGTCGTTATAAATATATTGGAAAACTCGACTATTGTCGTCGTTGTCAACAATGCCTGATGAAGAATAAGTCTTTACCTCATCGCTTGTATCCATACTGGTTATGCCGTAATAGACTTTTGTATAATAGATAACTTGTGCAGACAAATGATCATTATCATCGCTGCCGCTCACGCTGAAAAAACGATACTTGTAATAATTCCATCTGCTGTTCCATCCGCTTGGAAGTTCAGATTCTTCATACTTAAGATAGCAAATAACATCATTATCGTTGTAAATAATATTTTGTGAAACTGTAGAAAAAGATTCGGGAATGTATATCCAATCCAAAGCAGAGCAGTAGGCAAAAGCTCTAATACCGATCGAATTGCTAGAGTTCGTGTTATCGGGTAAAATAACTGTTTGCAAGTGCGCACAAGTTCGGAAAGCTTCGTATCCGATAGTTACGGAAGTACCAATTCCATCTTTAAACTCGATTGAAACCAAACTCTCCGCATCGTAAAAAGCTCGATACCCAATGGCTTCATCAGAACCGCTGTCATTTAAAGTGCTCGGAAAAATCAAGTCTAAATCCTTGACCGCTGCATTGTGTCCAAGGTTACAAAAAGCGTAATCATATATAATTTGTAAATTGCTCGTTCCGTCATCAGCACCAGTAAAAACGAGGCTTTGAATTCTGCTCCACTGAGCAAAAGCAGCATATCCAATCGATTTGATCGTCGTAGGCAACACGAGAGAAGTAATAGGTGGATTAACTTCATTGTCACTTCGATAATCGTTATCGTACATGTTTACATAATCGATACAAAAGGCGTATTCCTCAATGGTAGTGAGTCCAGTTAAACCGTAATCAGCCATATTGTATGTTGTTGTATCAGACCCTAGAGTGAAGGTTGGATATTCCGCTGCGTCAATAAACGTAAGAGATTCCAGATAAGTACAGCCGACAAAAGCGTACTGTTCGACAGTTTCTAAAGTGTTTGGAAGAGTAATATCGGTCAAATTTTCACATAAATCCGTATCGCCAAAAGCGCCGTAAAGCGACATAGTCGTTCCATCGTAAGTTCCGCCGTAAATATTAGTGACAACTCCGTACTCCGTGCCAGAAGAAGATACGAGCAAGTTGTCGTTATCCTCGCTTCCAAGCACAGGTAAGGTGGAAGGAATTACAAGTTCCGTTATTTCTGTATTGATAAATTTAAAAATAGTTATTCTATATATTGAGTAATCCGAATCCCAAGTCGAAGTGTAGTAATAGTCATCGGTTGCCATAATGTTATTTGTATCAGTCACAACTTCTATTTCATAGTTTGAAGTAGCGTAATTCCAATCTCCATCAGTTGAAACGCTGTCATCGTTATCGGTCGGCCATCCAGTTGGATATTTTTCGGAGGCACCGATATAAGCAGTGGCTTTTTCACATAGTCTAAAAGCATTAGTCCCAATAGATATAACTGAATCAGGTATGGCAAAAAGCAAGACATTCTTATCTCCGTAAAAAGCGTAATCGCCAATGGTTGTCACACCACCAGGTATCATGATAGAAGGAATATTTATACAGTTAGCAAAAGAAGACCTACCAATTGTCTCGAGGTTATATTTAAAAAGCAAAGCTTCCTCTAAACCCATACAGCCATTAAAGGCATTGTCTCCGATATCGGTTATACTATCACCGTTGAAAGTGAGTGAAGTGAACGAGGAACAATTAAGAAATGTTGCATCGTAAATCTTTTCGATATTTGCAGGAATCGTACATGTACCTGTTTCCGTCGAATTAAATGTCGTTAAATTTACATCGTTTGCGAAGGCTTGGGTGTCAATAATAGTAATCGCTGAAGCATCGTTAAAAGTTACGGTAGTCAAAGCGGTCATATTGACGAATCCCGAATAATCGATAGCGGTAACGGTATAATCAGTTGTCCCGTCATTATAGACGGAAGGAATGACTAAATCAGTCAAGGTGTCAGGATCGTTGTCACCAATGCTCACACAAGAGGTAAGGTCGGTGTCGTTTACGCGATATCCCAAATCCGAAGTGTAACTCTCTCCAGTATATGAATTTTCTTTAAGAACAGTTCTCCCGTCAAAAGCACGATTAAAATCATCTTCAATTACAACCTCACTCGGTTGAATTTCTGTTGGATTGTCGCTGTCAGAAAGAAGGTATCCAAGATAGCCTATTGTAAATATAGCTACGAGGGATAAACTGATGATTCCTAATGCTTTCTTACTAAACTTTAACATTAACCGCACCTTTCAAATTATGAAGATATTTATATAAAAATATAATAGCCGTTTTAATAATTATATAAGTTTTATGGGACAATTGCTAATATATTACTATATTATTCAAGTAATAAAAATTAAGCCAATTAAGTGGTTCACATGAGATATTTTTACCAAAATATTATCATTTTACCCCAAATAAAAATCCCCCAAAGTGCTTTTTTGAGGGACTAATTGAACTTTTTCGACAGAATACTTAGTTGTCTAAGCTGAAAATTTGTCCGGAAAAGTCAACGTAAGATGATGTGTCAATGTCGTAGTGACAGGTCAATGAACCATCTTCATTTAGCGTCAAAGTGTCGTCAGAGTCACCATCAATCACGATTGTATTGGTTGACGAATCGAAGCTGTATGAAACTGTTTCATCCAAGCTGGCGCCAGCATACCATCCATCGATTTCCAAGGTGATGTGAACTTGAGTATCAGATATGAAATCAAATTCGGCGTTGTATAAACTTCGAGAATAATCATAGTCATACCCCTCTGCGGAACCAGAATAAGTATTTCCCGAAACCGGAATGGAAACAGGAGCGGTAAAGACTGCATCTTTGGTTCCATCTATGTTTATACTCACTTTGTAGTTGCAGGTTAAACTTCCGTCATCGTTGTATGTGAGCGTCTTGCTAGAATCGTCATCAATGGTAATAATCTTGGTAGTAGAATCGTATGTGTAATCAAATGTTTCGTCAATTGAGTCTGGCGTACCGTATGTAAACCCTGAAGTGCAATCGGCAACAATCCTAACTTGAGTATTGGAAATAAATTCAAAGGAAACATCGTAAGTGCACTCTTCGTAATATTCCCAATAATCGGTATATCCGTCAACTTCCGCGGAATAGGTCAATCCTAAAACAGGTGTATCTTCTACTGGCACAGCTGAAGTAACAACGGTAACGATAACTTTGGAATAAGGCATAATAACCGAGTATTCAACCCCATCGGTAACTTCCGTTAGTTCAACCTCATTTCCATCAGCATCTACAGCTGAAATAGATTCAAAGTTATATCCTTCTTTAACAGAAAGCGTGAAGCCTTTCTCAACGCCTTGGAACACTGGCGAATTCGAGTTTAAAGTTAAGCTCACATTGTCGTTTTCAGCCAATGAGACTTGGAACTTGCAATCTGACAATTTAACGTTGTCGAGTTCGAGGAAACTAGAAGTGAGTTTGATTTGATTAATGTCGCTTGAATTAACAAGGGCAAATTCAAAGTCATCCTCACTGGTTTCAACTGAGATTGTTTTATTGATAGTGAATACCGCTACAGCTTGCGGATTTACTCCCCAGTACGATGAATTGCAAGAAATATATGATAAATATAAGGATAAAGGATTTAAAATATTAGATTTTCCTTGCAATCAATTTGGAAATCAAGCACCAGGGTCAGATGAGGAAATAAGCGAATTTTGTTCTTTGAAGTTCAATGTAACATTTGATCAATTTAAGAAAATTGATGTAAATGGGGAAAACGAAGCTGAACTTTATAAGTTTCTAAAATCGCATAAAAAAGGATTTATGGGTTCAAATATCAAATGGAATTTCACAAAATTCTTAGTCGATAGAAATGGAAATGTTGTAAAGCGTTTTGCCTCAACTGTAAAGCCAAGAAAAATTACTTCTGACATTGAAAAACTTTTGTAATTTTTTAAATTGAAAATAATGCGAAGAAGAAGAAAGGATGTTTTTATGAATTACGATCAATTACTTTTAAAAAATCAACTGTGTTTTCCGCTATACGCTAGTTCAAAAATAATCACAGGAAAATACACGCATTATCTAGATGAGATTGGTTTAACATACACTCAATATATTACTCTTATGATTCTTTTGGAACATAAAACATTATCTTTAAAAGAATTGGGAAAATACATATTTTTAGATAGTGGAACTTTGACCCCTCTTTTAAAGCGTCTAGAAAACAAAGGGTTAATACATAGAGTTCGAAGCAAAGATGATGAGAGAAAAATAATGATTAGTCTCACTAAAAAAGGAGTTGAACTGAAGGAAAAAGCAAAAGATATTCCTAAGAAAATTTCCTGTTATTTAAATTTAAACGAGAATGAAAGTGCTACTCTATATCAATTGCTGTATAAAATTATAGACAGCGAAAGATCAGGTGCAAAAGATTAAAAGGTAAACGAAAATTAACTTTCTAAAAATCAAATTTACATATTTCAACTAAATTTGATGAATATAAAATAAGGCTTTTTTTGGAAATGTGTCAAAGTATGAGCCCACAATTTTGAAAGCCTTTTTGCTTTCATTCTCGGTGGGCAAAATATACAATTAAGTAGGTTATATTATGAAAAAATATTGTACGAAATGCATCTATGAATCTCTGCCTCACGAAAAGGTAAATTTTCTTCCTCAGGAATCTATTTTTTTGGAAGGAGATTTTTTGAATTATGTCTATCGCATCGTGGATGGATATGTAAAGATAAGTAGGATTCACTCGAGTGGGGATGAAAAAATCTTTGACGTACTAGGCCCTGGTGACTATATTGCCCTTCTTGCCGTGCTCCAAGGTAAAAACGAATATGTTGCGAGCGCTACAGCGATAAATAGAGTCGAGGCTATAAGAATTAAAAACACGGAGGTATTGAAGGCTTTTCAGTCGAGTGAAATATTTAAAAATTCTTGCTTAAACTGCGCTGTAACTCGAACAATACTATTTCGAAATAAATTATTTCAAGCCTCCAATATCGACACAGAGGATAAAATTCTCAACGCACTTCGCTTGCTTTCCAACCGATTTGGATCCTGCAAAGATAATTACGTTGAAATGAAATTGCCTTTTACTAAAACCGAACTAGCCAACATCATTGGAATACGACGAGAAACTTTGTCGCGCAAATTATCTGAAATGCGAAACAAAAATATTTTGCAGATAGAAAGAAATATTTATAAATTTAATCGTTTGTGATTTAAATCACAGGCGATTTTTTTGTTATGTGGAATACTACAGGTGTAGATAAAAGGAGGAAATGTATATGAGTGAATTAATAAATAACCGTCAGGAAAAATTAAAGGCAATTATAAAAAAAATACATAATGGCCTTCCCCTTGATGAAGCTAAAAAATTGTTTAAAGAACAATTTGGTTCAATTACGACAGAAGAAATTACTTCGATGGAACGCAACTTAATTAAAGAAGGAATGCCTATTGAGGAAGTACAGAAATTATGCGATGTACACGCTGCTCTGTTTAATGGGTCAATATCCGATATTCACAAAGCTAAAGATATAACTGAAATACCCGGACATCCTGCATATGTTTTAATTAAGGAAAACGAAAAGATTCAACAGGTTATCGCTAGAGAAATCAAACCGTATATCGACAAAAAAGACAAAACTTCAACTCTGTTGCTCACCGTTGGTCTAGAAAGATTGAGTCAAATCAACAAGCACTATGCAAGAAAGGAAAATTTGTTCTTTCCCGCGTTAGAAAAGCAAGGAATCACCTCAATTCCCAAAGTTATGTGGGGAGTAGATAACGAAATTAGGAAATCTATTAAAGAAATATTGAAGGAGTTAAAGGGCGAAGCAGAGAAAGAACTCTTTGACAAAATCAAAAATACCATTGTGAGAATAGAAGATATGATTATTAAAGAAAACAATATTTTGCTTCCAATGTTAAAAGATAAGTTATCCATGCGCGATTGGTATTTTGCCGATAAAGGATCCGCAGAAATTGGATATTTTCTCGAAGAACCGGATGCAAGATGGGAAGAAGGAGAAAAGATTGAAAAAATGCAACCTAAGATCAAAAAACAAGATACCAACTCCGTCGCTTTCGATGCTGGAGAATTAACACCAATCGAATTGAATTCAATTTTAAACACAATACCTTTCGACATGACATTTATCGATAAAAATGGGCATGTAAAATACTTTACCCAAGGATCCGAAAGAATATTTGAACGTCCAAAATCGATTATTGGAAGACACGTAAATATGTGTCACCCACCTCAAAGCGTTCATATTGTAGAAGAAATTGTAAACAGTTTTAAAAACGGAACAAAAGATCACGAAGACTTTTGGATCAATATGAATAAAGCTTTCGTTCACATTCGTTACTATGCAATACGCGATAAAGAAGGTGAATATTTAGGAACTCTGGAAGTTACGCAAGACATCAAGCCCTTAAGAGAACTCAAGGGTGAAAAACGACTGAGAGACAAATAGTCATACAGAATGGATCAAAAAGAGGAATAAAAAATGATTGAAAAAGAATATAAGTTGAGTACGAACACAAAAAAGACAATCGAAAAGTTAGTTGCAAAAGAAAAGGGGCAATATGTCCACATGATTTTCCAAAAAGGAGAAGGTTTACCTCCGCATGTAACCAACGCCGAATTATTTATGACTGTCATTAGAGGAACGCTATCCTTGCAAATGGGGAATCAAGAAACGCATAAATATACTAAGGGAACTATGTTAAATTTACCTTACAAAGAAAAAATGTTAGCTCGAAATGATGACGATGAAATCTTAGAATTAATTGTCGTAAAATATGTTCCCGAAGGAAAGGATAAAATTTAGTTTCAGCCTGAATATATTTCCTGCCAAATATAGATAATTATCTTTTCAATTTACTTATGTAAAGCTTGATATTGGGAAATGTTAAAGTCGATTAAGCCGCAATACATGGTCTTTCAAGGCTGTGATATTGCGGTTTTTATATATCTCATATCATCGCTTTAGGTTATCGCTATCAATTTCTAATACATATTATAAGCTTTTCTATAAGGTATTTTTTCAAGCGAGATAACAGTAATTTTCTTCTATGTGTGTAATTATATGATATTTTTTCACTTACAATCACTAAAAAACGAAAATTGTCAGTCATTTTAGATATTTTTAATCTTTTCGATACAAAAATGTATCGATATTTGGTGTTGTAAAGTCAAAGAAAGTCAATTTTTCACACAATTTTTATTTAGAGGTTCTATTCTAAATAATTTACGGTTTTATTGGAGGCCGGTTATGAAAAGCGAAAACTCACAAGCGAGGATGGACAAACTAATTGCTCATTTAGAATATGAACAAGAAAAAGCAAATAAATATTTTAGTGTGGCCGGTGTTATGCTAATGGTATTGGATGAAAATGGTTTTATCAAGCTTATAAATAAGCGAGGGTGTGAAATTTTAGAAGCTGATGAAAAAGATGTTGTAGGTAAAAACTGGTTTGAAGCGTTTCTAACTAAAGAAGAATTAAATAAGGTAAAAATTATTTTTTCAAACACATTAAATAATCTTGATAATAATAACAGCGGCTGCGAAACTAAAATAATATCAGCCAAAGGTAATATCAAAACAATAAGGTGGTTCAACACTATCCTTAAAGGTCTAGATGGAAATAATATAGAAATATTATCATCTGGGGAAGATATCACGGAAAAGAAACGATACGAAGCAGAATTGCTCGAAAGCAATTTGCGATTTCAAAATATTTTTGAAAAAGCTCCATTGGGATATCAATCGCTTGATGCTAATGGTAATCTACTTGAAGTAAATCAAACTTGGGCAAATATACTGGGGTATGAAAAATCTGAGGTCATTGGTAAGCCTTTTGTCAATTTTTTAGCTCCAAAATATAAAAAGTTCTTTAAAAAGCGTTTTGAACAATTTAAAAAGGATGGAAGAATTCACTCCGAGTTCGCCATGATTCACAAGGATGGTTCTTTAAGAATCATTGAATTTGAAGGAATGGTTGGCTACGACAAAAATCACAATTTTGTCCAAACATATTGTAATTTAAACGACATCACTCAAAGACACCAATCAAAAATGCGACTGAAGCAAAGTGAAGAAAGTCTAAAACTTGCTCAATCAATAGCAAAAATCGGCTCGTGGGAACTTGATATCGAAAAAAATCGAATATGTTTGTCCGATGAAGCGAGAAAGCTATTAGAGTTAGATGATTCTCATCCTTATAACTCCATATCTGAAATTACTAAAATGATTAAAGATACAGATTCACTTAGTTTCAAGCAATCTCTGGAAAAGCTTATACATGAAAATGCTCCGCGCGATATAACTTTTGAAATTAATACTGCTACAAAATCCATCAAATACATTAACTGCAAGGCTTCGCTTTTCACGGATTCTAAAAATGATCCAGTAAAAGTAATAGGGGTTATTCGCGATATTACGAATGAAAGAAACAAACAACTAGAGCTCGAGCATATCATAATTCACGATTACTTAACAAATTTATACAATAGGCGCTATTATTTTGAACAATTCTCCTTCTTAGACCAAGAAACATTTTACCCCTTGGGAATCATGATGATGGATGTCAACGGATTAAAGATAATAAACGATGCTTTTGGTCATGCAATCGGAGATGAAGCACTTCAAGCCATTGGAACTATTTTGAAAAATATATTTGGTCCAAAAGATATTGTTTCGAGAATCGGGGGTGACGAATTTGCAGCCTTAATTCCAAACACCACTCCAGAAACACTGTTGAAATACAAGGAAGCAATAGTTTCAAAAGCCAAAAAAACTAAAGTGAAAAATATCGAACTATCCCTTGCAGTAGGATATGAAATTAAACATAACGTAATTGAAGATATCGATGAATTGCAGCGGCTCGCTGAAAATCACATGTACAAGCATAAAACTACCGTAGCTTCCAGTATTCGCAGCAAAGCCATCACAGCAATATTGGAAACTCTTACCAATAAGTTTGAAGATGAAAAACGCCATTCGTTTCAAGTTAGCAAAATGTGCAAGCAAATTGGTCAAGCAATGAGAATGACAAGTGATGAAGTTAATGAGCTTGAACAAGCAGGTTTATTTCACGACATTGGAAAAATTTCAATTCCGGATGAAATACTGAAAAAAACAGGCAAATTAACTTCGGAAGAATATGAGATTATAAAGTCTCATACCGAAGTCGGGTATCAAATTTTGCGCGCTGCCGATGAATATTCAGATTTGGCCATTTATGCCATTCACCATCACGAAAGATGGGATGGAACTGGTTATCCAAAACAACTAAAGGGAGAAAAAATCCCTTTATTCGCTCGAGTGATAACAGTTGTTGATGCGTTTGAAGCAATGACCGCCAATAGACCTTATAGAAAAAAGATGAGCAAAGAGAGCGCAATTTGTGAGATTAAGCGTTGTGCTGGAACTCAGTTCGACCCAAAAATCGCTCGCATCTTCGTAGAAAAAGTTCTAAATACAAATTGGGAATAAATAATTCTAAAATAAATTCAAAGATACTTTAACCACAATATTCGTTCATTTAAATTTCTTTAAATGTCAATTTTGATATGACATTTTTGTCATATTTTAATATTGGATATTTTTTTGCTCGAGACTTATTTATTTATTATCTCCCTTAATGCTATAATACTACGGGGAAGAAGTCCTCACTCGATATAAGTTGAAAAATTTTATTCGTAAAATAAAACTTCAACTACTTTTTACACTAGGGGGTTGGATGTGTTATTCCCTGGAAAGGAACTTAAATGATTTATACAAGTGAAGTAGAAGAAATGTGCTCTATTAGAAAAGGCTGTAAAAACGGCCCAGCACCAATTCCTGAAGAAGGAAAATGGGTTAAATCATACGAAATCAAAGATATTTCTGGTTTGTCCCACGGCATAGGTTGGTGTGCTCCTCAACAAGGTGCATGTAAATTAACCTTGAATGTCAAAAACGGTATTATTGAAGAAGCTTTAGTTGAAACAATCGGCTGCTCAGGCATGACTCATTCAGCGGCTATGGCATCTGAAATCCTACCTGGAAAAACCTTATTGGAAGCTCTAAATACCGATTTGGTTTGCGATGCGATCAACGTTGCGATGAGAGAACTTTTTAAACAACTAGCTTACGGTCGTTCCCAGACTGCTTTCTCTGATGGCGGTTTACCTATCGGTGCCGGTTTAGATGACTTAGGAAAAGGACACCGCTCACAAGTCGGTACCACCTATGGAACTAAACTCAAGGGTGCTCGTTACCTCGATTTAACCGAAGGTTATATCTTGAACATGGCACTCGATAAGAACGATGAAATAATCGGGTACAAATTTGTCTCACTCGGTAAAATGATGGATTGGATCAAAGCAGGTGTTGATCCTAAAAAAGCAATGCAGGATGCTACAGGAACATACGGTCGCTACAGCGAAGGTGTTAAATTTGTAGATCCCAGAAAGGAGTAGGACAATGGCTCAAGAATTATTTGAAGATTACAATAGAAGAATGGTCCAATTGAAACCCGTATTAGAAAAATATGGCTTTGCCGATTGGAATGATGTTGAAAAGACATGTTTAGACAAAGGCGTTAACGTAAGAGAACTCGTTGGCGGAATTCAAAAAATTTGTTTTGAAGATGCAAAGTGGGCTTACACACTTGGCGCAGCAATGGCGATAAAAGAAGGCCTTACTGACAGCGAATTAATCGCTAAAAAATTAGGTGAAGGCTTGCAAGCATTCTGCATTCCTGGTTCTGTCGCTGCTAACCGTAAAGTCGGTTTAGGTCACGGTAACTTAGCTGCAAGATTGCTTAACGAAAACACAAAGTGCTTTGCTTTTGTAGCTGGCCACGAATCTTTCGCCGCGGCTGAAGGCGCTATCGGTATTGCCGCAACCGCTAACAAAGTGAGAAAGAACAAATTGAGAGTTATCCTCAACGGTTTAGGCAAAGATGCATCTTATATCATCTCAAGAATTAATGGTTTCACCTATGTTGGAACAGAATATGATCAATTTACTGGTAAGTTAACCATCACCGAAGAAATTCCTTTCTCCAAAGGTGATAGAGGCTTCGTTAAATGCTACGGTACAGACTCTGTCCAAGAGGGTGTAGCTATCCTTCACCACGAGGATTGCGATGTCGGTATTACTGGTAACTCAACAAATCCCACTCGTTTCCAGCACCCTTGCATGGCAACATATAAAAAAGAGAGAATAGAACAAGGCAAGTACTTCTTTGCAGTTGCTTCTGGTGGTGGCACAGGCCGTACACTTCACCCGGACAATATGGCTGCAGGTCCCGCTTCATACGGTATGACTGATACCATGGGACGCATGTACTGCGATGTTCAATTTGCAGGTTCCTCTTCCGTGCCTGCTCACGTTGAAATGATGGGCTTGATCGGTATGGGTAACAACCCCATGGTCGGTGCAAGTGTCGCTGTCGCTGTCAACGTAGCCCAAGCAATGGCTAAATAGCTGATATTAAACATATAGTGAGGTAATTAATTACCTCACTTTTTTCAAGGAGAAAATATGAATTACTTAAATATGAAACGCGCTAAGTTAGCGCAGCACTATTTTCTCGAAGGTTACAACTGTTCGCAATCGGTCTTCTTAAGTTTTTTAGATCTCGTAGATATGAACAAAGAACAAGCGCTGAAGATGGTGAGTGGACTTGGAGCTGGCATTTCAAGACTACGAGAAATAAGTGGAGCTATTTCCGCTATAACTCTTGTGGTTGGGATCCTTTATGGCTACTCCTCGCCAGATGCATACCAGGAAAAAAACGAACTCTATGCAAGAGTACAAAAACTCGCATTTGAATTCAAAAGAGAGAAGGGAAGTTATGTTTGTAAAGATTTACTGAAACTCGAAGGTCCTTCTATTCCCATCTCTCAAAGACGCACACCTGAATACTATAAAAGTAGGCCGTGTTTGAAAAATGTTGGAATTGCGGCAGGAATACTAGAGAAATATTTGCAGGATAATCCATACAAATAAAATAGAATTTATCCGATAAAACCGAACATTTCACTGGATAAGTACCTCATTTCCTATTGAAAAAAAATTCAAATAATGCTAGATTATAGTATACGTTTAGGAGGAACAAATATGGCTAAAAAATGTCACGTTGAACAAGACGCTTGCATCGCATGCGGTATGTGCACAGCAATGTGCCCCGAGGCTTTCGTTATAAATGACGAAGGTAAATCCGAATGCTCTTTACCTGATGGTGAAGTCCCAGAAGAACTCGAATCAAGTGTTGAAGAAGCCGCAGCTTCTTGCCCTGTTCAAGCAATCGTTGTTGAAGACTAATTAAATTTAATCTTAATAAAAATAGACCCTTATTTTCTAGGTCTATTTTTATTTTTGCTTATTTTTTCCTGTTTATTGTCTTCCTTCTTGCACGATTCGAGCAAACTGTTCAATTCACACTCATCGCGGCAAATGTCTGGAACCTTTTTGTTCTTTTTTCTATTTTTCTTATTACCATTTGAACATATCTTTTTCTTTTCAATCGTACCGATAAAATATTTTTGAACGAAGTCGTTATTTTTGAAGAGAACAAATATCAAACGATTGAAGACAATTTCATATACAAACTGGACAATAAAAGCTTTAACCAAATTGAATGGAACGTATAAAACGATCGTAATCAATACATAGTTTGAACCATACTCTGCGTAATCCCTCTCAATTCCCGCTATGATATCGGAATTGTAGAAAGTAGCCCATTGGCCAGAGATAAAAGTCGGTGTAATGAATATAAAATTGGCTACAGTCATGATTACTGTAACGATGATTCCGATAAAAACATATGAGAGAATTCGATATTTCAAACCTTTTTTAAACCAATGAAGAACGCGTGAAAAAATATATATTCCTAAAATAAAGGAAAGTGAGGTGAGCAAGGCTGCAATTTGACCGATTGCAAAATATCCAACCCCTTGATACAAAAATGAGAAAAAAGTTTTTATCAGGGCGATCGAGAGAGCACCTGGTAGACCGTAAAGAGCATATCCAACAAGGATAATCGTGTCAGAAAATTCAATTTCCAACCAAGGAGATATCGGATTTGGAATCTTAACAAATAGCATAAGAACCGTTCCCAAAGCTGAAAGTATGGCTATCGTTGTCATCCTAGTAATAATTTGACTGATATTTCTCTTCATAAATAATTCTCCGTTATTCCAAATAAAAAACCCTGTTACTTCAGGGAATTTAATCAAAATACAACTTATGAATTGAATAAGTAATTATTTGTATCTTCTTTATATCCAGCCTTTACTGTCGCCCATGGAATCAAACCATGTCAGCATCAAAGATAATTTGACGCGCGCGGGGTTTAACCGCCGAGAGGGAATTTCACCCAACCCTGAAGTACTCCTAAATTATATGATTTAAAAAACAAAAAGTCAAAGAATATTATAATTTCTTGTAAGTGTTGTGTTCTTTATTATACAGGCATTTTTTTCTTATTGATTCAATTATATTCTCAGGTATTTGGGCATATTGTCCAGTCTTCAACTTGGCTACGGACATGTTTCCTATCTTTATTCTCATTAGAGAAATAACGCGGTGGTTCAAGGCTTCCATCATTCTTCTAACCTCGCGGTTCCTTCCCTCGTGAATAGTTATATTGATTTTAGAATATGTTGTAGATACCGATAAAATTTCAACTTTGGCAGGAGAAGTCAAGCCATCTTCAAGCATGATTCCTCTCTCCAAGCGATTTTTATCTAAAGAAGTAAAGCGCCCGGATACTTCGACAGTGTAAGTCTTGTTAAATGAACTAGAAGGGTGCATGACCAAATTAGCAAAATCTCCATCGTTAGTCATAATGAGAGCACCGGAAGTATTTATATCTAATCTTCCAACAGGAAATAGCCTTCCGTACTTCGGAGGAATCAATTTGTCTACTGTCTTTCTACCGCGATCATCGCTCAAAGAAGTAATAAATCCACACGGCTTATTTACGAGGAAATAATATTTTTTAGGATTGCTTATCGGTTTCAACACAGTCCCATCAATTTCTACAGTAACCTTTGAATCTTCGAATTTATTTCCAAGTTCTCTAACGACTATTCCATCAACCTTGACTTTCCCATCCAAAATATATTGCTCAGCCTTGCGGCGGGAGCAATATCCACGATCGGCAATTAACTTTTGTAATCTAATCAACATTTTTTCTCTTCTCTTTCAAAAAATCTATAATTTCATCTAGAGTTTTATCATCTCTAACATCTATTGTTACGCGCTTTCCATCAACGTTGTAATTAAAATTATACTTAATTGATGCATTTCCCTCTCGATAGTTACGTGCTATTTGCTCGCACTCGCGAACAGAATTAGACATAAATAGCTGAGCTAACTCAATTTGCTCCATCTCATCAAAGGTAACCAGCAGGCGCGCTTTACCGTGAGAAAGCTTTGATTCTACTACAAGCTTAGTAACACTCGGACAAAGTTTTAAAAGACGTAGAGTATTGTTTATCTGTCCGTGAGAGAGATGCGTTATCTTTCGAATGTCTCTTTCTGTATATCCATATTTCCCAATTAATACGTCGTAGGCATACGCTTGAACCAGGCTGTTGTCTTTATTCGACATCATGTTATTTAACACATAAAAGAAAACCTCTTCAATCGAACACTCTAAATATACCGCAGAAACGTATTCTTGCTTGAGGTGTTGCAAAGCTAGGAATCTCTTTACTCCATTCACGACGTACGTTTTTCCATCGTATTTATAGACAAATATCGGAACGATCAGTCCTTGCTTTTTGATGGAACGCTCAATAATATTTATCGACTCCATATCGTAATTTTTCTTGGAAAAAAGCGGAAGCAATTCCAAGTCTTTGATCGGAATCTTATTTACTTGAGAAGTCGCAATGGCTGACTCAATTTGCGAGACAACATCGCTGGCACTATAGGAAGAGACAAGTTTTTCTAACTTCCCTTTTTCGATTATATTCTTTTCTTTCTTTACCTTATTGGACATTTCCGATTACTTCCCTAGCTAAGCAGTTGTAAGCTAAAGATCCAGATGCTTTTGGCTTGTAGCAATTGACCGGTTTACCAAAGGCAACCGATTCGGCAAGAGCGACATTTCTCGGAATTCTCGTCGCAAAAGTCTTTTCACGAAAAGTACCCATAACTTGAGATGTTATTTCGGTTGAAAGTCTATTTCTATTGTCGTACATCGTCAATAAGAAACCGAGAATATCTAAATCCGGATTGGACTTCATGCGAACGTTATTGATAGCTGACAGTATTTGCGCGACGCCCTCCATGGCAAAGTACTCACACTGAACAGGAATCAAAACAAGATCCGCTGCAGTAAGAGCATTCAAACTCAAAAAGCCAAGCGAAGGCGGACAATCTATGATGATAAAATCGTAGTTTTCTTTTTCGTCGTTCAGCGCGTGTTTAAGAATATCCAAAGATGGCTTTCTCCCAGTGTTCATAAGCTTTGATTCAACAGTCGCAAGATTTAAATTTGCTGGACAAATCTTAACCTTTTTCACCGATGTTTTCTTAATAATCTTTCCTAAAGGTAATTCATTCAACAGCAAACTAGCGGTCGTTTTTTTTAATAATGTCGCATCTACGCCTATCCCGCGCGATGCATTTCCCTGCGGATCAAAATCCACAAGAAGCACTTTCTTCCCATATTTTCCCAGGGAAGATGATAGATTAATAGCGGTGGTAGTTTTACCGACTCCGCCCTTTTGATTAGCAATAGCAATAATTTTTCCCATAATAATTTCTCTACTTGAAAAGTATACCATATAATCAGTTTATTTCATTTAGTGTTTTGCTTTTTTTGCTTTTTTATTGCAATTTTCTTACGAACTTACTTCCACAAAGTATTTATAAATACGATTTTAATATTCTATAGAGAATCTCAATCTAAGAAAATTATAATTTTTAAAGTAAATAAGGCACTTTAACGAGAATTTGTCCTGTACAATCTAATTATCGAAAATAGCAATAATATAATATTGTTATCACTTATTTAAAAAAATTGTTAAAATAGAATAAGAAACAAAAATTCTAAGGAGGTATTATGGCTAGATTATTTCAAGCATCTACTATTGCTGCTCTTGAAAAGGGTCATTACGACTACACTATTTCAATTGAATACTTCATGAGAAATGGTGATACTGGTATTGGCACTTACAATGGACATAATGGTGAAGCCATCTTTTTAGACGGTGTTGCTTATAACGGCTGTGCTTCTGGCGAAGTAAAAGTTATGGATTATCCCCAAACTGGAGTTACGTTTGGTGCAATAACTAAATTTAACAGCGAAGTTCCCGAATTTAAAATTGAAAATGTTACCGATTTGGAAACCCTAAAAAGATTGTTAAACGAACAGTGCTTGACGTTAGGACCAAATTATTTTTACGTCGCTAGAATTCACGGTCACTTCAACGATGTCACTGTTTGTTCCTCATACAAACAAAGGAAACCTTTCAGACCATTAGATGTCGTGAGAAAAGAGATGAGATCTTACACGTACAAGGATCTCGATGGTTTATTGGTAGCGATATACGCTCCAAAATATTTGGGCAATGTCAGCTTCAATGGATGGTGTTTTCACTTCTTGTCCGATGATAAATTAAAAGGAGGGAAGATTACAAAACTATCCGCCCCTTCCCTGAGAGTAAAGATTAATTCTATCGATAAGTGGGAAATTAAATTGCCAAATTCGAAAGGTTTTATGGCCGAGCCTTTTTCCGATGAGTCAGTAGATTCAACGGAAAAGTCCGAAGCTGAAGCAAATCCAACAAAGGAAGACAAGAAAGTTACTGAAGAGGCTCCTGCAAAGGAAGAAAAGAAAGTTACTGAAGAAAAAGAAACAACCTCCAGCGAGGTAAAAAAAGTTGAAAATGAAGATGAATCCGAAGAGGCTTGCTCGATTAAACCCGTTCCCAAAAAAACAAAGATAGAGAAGGAAGACAAGAAAGCTGAACCCTCTCAAAAGGTAGACGCCAAAGAAAAAGACGAAAAAAAGGAAAAAGATGTAAAGAAAGAGAGCCCAGCTAGTACAGCAAAAAAAGAAGAATAGCTCTCTTTGACTAAAAATTCATCAAAAAAGGAGTTGAGTAATGCGCTCAACTCCTTTTATTAAACGATAATACCAATATTTTGCAACAATACAACTACTAGATAGGCAACGAGTGCAACTGCAATTAAAAAAACTAGCGCTTTGTATGTTTTTCTTAATAAGTGCCTATTTTTTCGCACCTTTTTAACAGGAGGTTTTTCACTTAAAATAGGGTTAGTTCTCATTTGACCTTCCTGAGCTTTACGGTGAAAAAAACTCGACTTCTTCTCAGGTGTATCAGGTTGTTTTCTATCGTTTTGAGTCGGATTTAAATAAGCTGAATCTAAGGGTTGATTAGGTCTATTTATTCCAAATTCTTCTTGACGATTTATATAATTTGGTCGAGCATTAGGTTGAACATTATTCCAATTTTCTCTCGAAACGCTATCCATTGGTCTTGCTGTTTCTCCTTCTCCGGACTGTACCTGTCTAGTTCCTTGATTAGGAGGAAGCACCGATCTCGGGTCTTGAATAGAATTTTGCTCTGTAGAAATTCCTGGCTGACCCGGTTGAAAAGGAGATGGACGATATTGATTGTTCAAATCTCCACGGATATTTTGACCATTGATATATCCCTGATTATTAAAATTGGGATTGCTATTTACACGCGGATTATATCCGTTATTCATATTTTGATTGTAGTTTGGCCTAATTTGATTGTTACTATTAGCGTAAGGATTGAAATTTTGACGATTTACGTTTGGATTGTACTGGTATTGATTCATTCCATTACCAACACTTCCGCTGTTATACGGCGGAACGAAATTCGAATTATTGAGGTCTTCAATATTCTTCTTTTCCTTCTTCTTCTTTCCAAACATATCGTTCTCCTTTAACTAGAAGTCACACTTTTTGAATGTTCGAGGATAAGCTTCGACGTCTCTAATATTTTCCATACCTGTGACAAATTGAAGCATTCTCTCAAAACCCAATCCAAATCCAGCATGAGGGCAAGAGCCATATCTTCTCAAGTCGAGATACCAATTGTAATTATTCTTGTCCATACCAAGTTCTTCCATTCGTTTCTCGAGTTTGTCTAAGTTAGCCTCGCGTTCAGAACCACCGACGAGTTCTCCAATTTTAGGAACGAGCAAATCAACTGCCGCAACCGTTTTACCATCAGCGTTTTGCTTCATATAGAACGCCTTGATATCCTTTGGATAGTTGATGAGGAAAATAGGCCCCTTATATACTTGCTCTGTCAAATATCTCTCGTGCTCACTCTCCAAATCCAAGCCGAAGTAGATATTGTTATTCTTGAACTTGTGACCCTTGGCAATCGCGTTGTTTAAAATGTCGATTGCTTCCGTGTACTCGACAATAGTGAAGGGTTTATTGACAAAGTCGTTTAGTCTTTGCTTTAGTGTCTTATCGATCCTTTGATTGAAGAAATCGATTTCATCAGGACAATTAACCATGACGTACTTAGTAATATACTTCAAAAAATCTTGAATGAGATCAATGTCATCATATAGATCAGCAAAAGCAATCTCTGGTTCAATCATCCAAAATTCTGCTGCGTGATGTGTTGTATTAGACTTTTCCGCTCGGAAAGTCGGACCAAAAGTATAGACATCGCGGAATGACATGCAAAAAGGCTCGACGTGAAGTTGTCCTGAAACTGTCAGTGAGACATTCTTTCCAAAATAGCTATCTGGTTTGCTAAAATCGGGTGCCACACCAAATGTCTCCCCCGCTCCTTCAGCATCATTTGAAGTCAATATCGGTGTCTGAACATAGATAAATCCTTCCCCCTGAAAAAATTCATGAATCGCATATGAAAGAATAGATCTCACACGAAATACCGCTTTGAAAGTATTGGTTCGCGGTCTGAGATGAGGGATGGTTCTCAAAAATTCAAAAGAAGTTCTCTTCTTTTGCAAAGGAAAAGATTCTTCTACATCTCCTATCAATGTAACTTGATCGAGCAAAATTTCAAAAGGTTGTTTTGCCTCCGGAGTCAATCTCAGTTCTCCGATGATGTTTACCGCTGCTCCGAGTTTGATTTTTTCAACCATCTCAAAGTTATCGATATCTTTGGAATATACCAACTGAGCATTTTTAAAGCATGTCCCATCGTTAAAGGCGAGAAAGCCCATATTTCCCAAAAAGCGATTGCTTCTAATCCATCCGTCAATTTCAACTTTGACACCATCGACTAGATTGCTGTCCTTAATTGCGACTCCTTCGTACAATTCGCGTACAGTCATATATTTTTCCATATTCAAACTCCCTTTTATTGATTATAAATAAAATAAACTATTTAGTAAATAACTTACTCTCCTAACTCCTTTGAAGCCATAGGAGCAAAATCCAAGCTGTCTCTATGTCCTTTTTTATAGAGTTTATACCCTGTTTTAGCAATCATTGCTGCATTATCTGTCGTGCACCAAAGAGGTGGAATAACGATACTGTATTCATCTTTTCTTCGTTTCATTATCTCTTTGCGCAAATAGGAATTAGCAGAAACGCCGCCTCCCAAAACAATTTGTTTAACTTCATATTTCTCCGCCGCCTTGAACACTTTGTCGAGAAGCTGATCAACAAAAGCTTTTTCAACGGAGAAAGCATAGGATTTTATTAATTCCGGAGTAAGTTCATCCTTTTCTTTCAAAACCTTAATCTTGCGGGTTAATGATGATTTCAAGCCCGAGTACGACAAATTAAAGCCACTGGCATGAACCTTAGGTAGACGAATTACTGGAATATCCTGATCCTTAGTCAATTTGTCGATATTAACTCCTCCTGGATAAGGAAGACCGAGAGCTCGAGCTATCTTATCGAACGATTCACCAATAGCATCATCTAAGGTCTCGCCTATTATGTCAAATTGCATGTGGTCTTTCATCAACACTATTTCAGAATTACCACCTGAAACGACAACCGCTAGTTGAGGAAATTTAAACTCCCCTGTAAATTCATTAGCATAAATATGTCCAGCAAGGTGATGAACATTGATCAGAGGTATTTGATAAAAATTTGCGATAGTCTTCGCAGCTAAAACACCGACATGTAAGGCTCCAATCAAACCTGGGCCTCCAGTGACCGCTACAGCGCTCAAATCTTCAGGTTTAATTCCTGCTTTTTCAAAGCATTCTTTAAGAACATATCCAACATTTTCCAAATGCAAACGCGAAGCCACCTCTGGCATAACTCCACCATACTTTTGGTGTGTCGAAATTTGCGTCGATATAATATTGGATAATAAAACATCGCCATTTTTAATTATAGCGGCAGCTGTTTCATCGCAACTGGACTCTATTCCTAAGATATATTCATCTTTCATCGAACTACCTCCATAACATAGCATTTTGCGTCAATTCCATTCCCATAGTAATTTCTACGGAGATTATACTGCATAAATCCGACTTTTTCATATAGGCGAATCGCCGCAATATTTTCACTTTTCACTTCGAGAAATATTTTCTTGATTCCCTTGGTTTTAAGTTTTTCAAAACTGAATTGAATCAATTTTATCGCTATGTTTCTTCTTCTAAATTTTTCTCTTACCCCGATGTGATAGATTTCACCTTCATCACCGGCACAGCTGAGATAAATGTATCCTGCGATACTTTCTCCATATTTAGCTACGAAGACTGAAGCAACATCGCTGCGCAGGATTTCTCGGTAATTGCTGTAATTTTTATTTCCGAATATTTCGCGATCGAGCATATCTAGCTCCGTCGCATCCAAAGAACTAGCCTGGCTAAATTCAAGCATTGTGCCCTCTGAGATATACGGGTTTCATCGCTATCGGATTCTCCACTAAATCGAATGCACTTTCGTTATTCATCATCAGTTCGATAATATTTCCAACGATTACATCAAAGGCGAGAAGCTGGTTTTTCAACTGGTCAACCTGTCCGCTAGAAATGACAACCTTGGCATCGGGATGTTCGCGCATGAAAGTTTCAAGCTCGATACTCTCGATTCTTCCTTCTTTCTCTAAAAGATTTCCACCTTGGTAGAATCCAGCAAAATATGCGTTGTTTCTAGCATCTAATAAGCAAGCTGAAACATTCTCTTTTGCAGCTAAACTCAAGACTTTTAAAGACGTGATAAGATATATCTTCACCGCTGGCTTTAAAACTGCAAAAGTCTTCGCTATCGTGAGACCAATTCGTTCTCCGGTGTAAGAACCAGGGCCGGGAGTAAGATATATTTCATCAATTTGCGCAAATTTCAACCCTTCTTTATCCAACAACTTATTGATGAGCGGCAGAATTTGCTCCGCCGTATTTTTCCTGGCGTTCAAGGAAACTTGTCCCTTGATTTCTCCGTCAACTTTCAACCCCAATCCGAGCAAACCGGTCGAAGTATCGATAAATAATTTAATCATTTCTAATAACCTCGTTAATTTCTATCGCTCTGTCGGAATTGTCGAGAACATTTACACGTATTTCGTAATAGTGCTTGTACTGAGCGATTATCGGCGCAATAAACTTTGGCCATTCGACAAAGGAAATCCCATCTTTTTCGCCGAGCGCTTCCTCGAGACCAATATCAGAAATAGAATCGGGGTCCTCTAAGCGATAAGCATCAATATGGTACAATTTTAACTTTTCGCCCTGGTATACTTTCATGATATTGAAGGTTGGAGAATTAACAATTTGCTTGATTCCTAACCCTAGAGCCAAACCCTTAGCAAAAGCTGTTTTACCTGCTCCTAAATCTCCGTTTGCCAAAATAATACTCCCGGGTTCAAGCCCGCGAGCAAAGGCCTTAGCTATAATTTGTGTTTCGTGAGCAGAGTGAGATACGAACCTCATATAATTATTCCCCTCTATGTTTGTAGTAATACTTATCATTTATGCGATTCAAATAATCGTTGTACATACGAAAATTAATTTCATCATCGAATGGATATTCAGCATTTTTGAGCTGAATTTCCACTTCCTTAAGAGTCAACTCGATAACTTTTTTCAATTTATCAGGATAGCCATAATTTCTAGAATAGCGGTGATATTCACCCCAATCAAGTTCCTTCACATTTCCACGAGCATCCTTTTTCAAATCTAAATCATAGTCGATAAATTGAAAAGTATCTAGACTAGTTCGAATTGTCGGCGAAGCAATATTGACATAGTATTCAATAACGCTGTTGGAAATAAACATTACAATGATATTGAAAAACCGCTTTTTAGAAAGAATATAGATCGATCCTTCTGGTGCACGCCATTCTCTCCCATCGTGTTCAATCACCTTTGCTCTCGTCGCTGCTAAGTAATAGAACTCTTTGTCTTCTTTTAAGAAGTTCGTATGGGACCACATGCGATGGGATGAGCCGTCGTGCTTATATGACTTAATCTGTGTTTTTAACATTACTTGCTTAGGCAGTCAACAAGATCTAACACGCGACGAACATCATTCTTATATGTTTCGAAAGGTTTGCCTTCAACAGGTTTTTGCATTGGTATCTCCATGACGGATTCGTTGTAGTTCAAGCAAACTTTCAAACCTTTGGTATTGAATGAAATCATGACATTTTCCAAAGAGGCGTTTGGTGAAAAACCATTTAATACCTCTATGAGCTTTTCATTGTCAAACAACTTTTGAACTCTTTCTTCATTTTTACCCCAGCAAAAGTATGCAGCATTTAGATCGGAAATAGTAATTTCTTTGTATCCATCTAAATATGTGGGGAGACAAGCATTGGGACCGCGAAGCAAAAGAATAAATGACTCTTCATCATCGGCTTTAACCGGAAGAGAAAAATATTTACCGAATATTCCGAAAGATTCAGAAGGTGTTTTGATGTTTTTCTTCTTTGCAGCAGGTGCAGCCTGATTTGAAGAACCATCCTCGAGTTTATCGAGAGGCTTTTGATAAGGGATTCTCACCGCAAGTTCAGAAACGTGAATAGGTTTATTCTGATACAATCCTTTGACGATATTGCGCGAATTGAAGTTGTTAATAGTATCAAAGTAATGAGCATCAACAATATCTTCGAGCTTTGCTTTTCCTTTAGGAGAGACTTTCATTTGTGTCAATCCAGTTTGGTCAAAAACATACTGATCAACGCCAAAGATAACATCTTTGACATAGTTATCGACCGAGCTGTAAATCTTTTTTCTTCCACGAGAGGAAAAGACAAATGAAGCGATGATAACCACGAGAGCTAAACCAAAGATAACGTAAGATATCCAGGCTAAGGAAGAATCAAGAGTTGTGTTTAAAACAAATCCCAAAATGAGGAGACCAACACTTATAATCATCGTTACAGTCGAAGAGCGTCTTGAACTCTTCATGATGTCGTCAAAAGTCTTTCTCTTTTCATTCACGTAGTTTTCACAGACAAAGTCTTCTGGACATTCAGGCAAATCGATAAACTCATCATTCGTTTCCGGCGAATCTTTTTGCGAATTGTCCGTCGACATTTTTTGTTCAATTTCTACATTTTCTACAGGTGTATTGCTATTCAATGCATCAGTATTTTTAGTATCAAGTTCTTTTTCTTTGTTCACTTTTGTTTTTTGGTTTTTTTCAGCCATAATAAACTCCTTGCCTATTTACTAAAGTAAATACATTATAAAGTATTATAGCATGTTCCCCATAAATTGATTAAATAAAAGTGCACTTTTTACTGACATTTTTATGTGGAATTTAGATGGTCGCACCAAAAAATGATTTGCCTCTTTAAAAGCAAATCATTCTCTTTCCAATTTATAACAATTTTACAAACTCCAAGTATTTGCAAACTTAATTCGAGCTTTCTCACCTCTCATAGCCTGCAAAGTCCGCAAAACTCTATTGATATGATTTTCCAAATAGGAAGAAATCTCCTGTTGATGAGTGATGAACGCAGCGACAACATTGCCATCCAACTTTCCATCTTTAACCATGTTTTCAAGTTCCTCAATGGTCTTTTCCATAGGATAGGCATCTTTGTACGAGCGATGAGCCATCAAGGCCGAAGCAATGTCCGCAACGGCAATTATTCGCTTGTTGATATCGAGTTCATCCCCCTTTAATCCTCGCGGATATCCCGATCCATCTAGACGTTCGTGATGCGAGTAGGCAATATCGATAACTTGTGGATCTTTGATACATCCTTCGAGTATTTCTTTGGTGTATTCGTCGTGCTTTCTCATAATCATTTGTTCTTCTTTTGTCAACTTTCCTGGCTTCTTTAAAATCGAATGATCAATTCTCGCTTTTCCCATATCTCCAAATAATCCAGCTGTATAGATAATGCTCAGCTGATGTAAATCGAGATTCATGTATCTTCCAAGCAAGTAACATAGGCTAGCTGTCATCCTCGCGTGAAACATCGTCTCAGTATCAAAAAATTCGAAGCAGTAAGTTGCCATAAAGAGATAATTTCTCACTACATCACGCCGGAAGTACATCCCCGCAAGATACTTGTCGATGGTCTCGCGACACTTATCGGTCTTTAAATTATCTAAAAATGTAGTTTCCTTAATTAAGGAAATCATATCATTGACATCATTTTCGTAAAACATCGTTCCCGAATTGCTTCGGAGAAGTTCAATTGTCCGCTCGCGAGGCACACTGTTCATTTCTACGACATCAATTCTATCGCATATGTGAAGTTTAACCCCGAGTTTATAATATTTATTGATCTGTTCGCGGTCAGCTCGTCCGTGGTGAAACAAAACAATTTCGGAATACTTTTTCAGCGGTGAAAAGTACTTTAAAAAAAGATAGCTAGACAGTGCGTGGTCATAGGTGTTCTTTGGATTGAAAGACTTGAACTCACTCCCTTCGCTCTCATCTGACCAAACCATTCCAATATCGTGAAACAGAGCGGCAAACACTAAATTTCTCGTCGTCGTCGTATCGAGTTTTTGCTTTTTAGCAAGCGTGAGAGCAATGTAAGCTACTCGTTCACCATGCTCGAGGACCTTTCGGTCAATTTCCATGAAAATATTCTTGATGATTTGCCAAGTATCGGAAATGCTAAATAGCGATTTGAATTCATCGTACTCATCCTTAGAAAAATCTCTAATCATTGTTTTTCTCCTCTATCGGTATTTTGATTTCCTCAATTTGTCTCAGTTTTCTATTCATAGCACGAGTTCTAACTCCAACGAGTTTTTCCATGCTCTTTCCAGCTTTATCGATCTGTTCTTGCGCCTTATTAAGGACGGTCTCAAATGTTCCAAATTCCTTTTGTACATCGCGTAAAACATCGTAAATTTTCGCCGAGTTCTTTTGCAGTGCCAAAGTTTTAAATCCCATGGACAAGGAATTAAGCAAGGCGGACATAGTTGAAGGGCCGCTGATAACAATGTGATATTGATTTTGAATATCTCTGACAATATCGAAATTCATCACCTCTGAATACAGAGATTCGAAAGGAAGGAACAAGATAGCAAAGTCAGTCGTGTTAGGAGAATCGATATACTTTGTCGAGATGTCTTTTGCTTCCTTTTTAATTTCGCTTTTCAAAGCCTGTCGCGCCTGTTTTATCTTAATGGAATCACCAGAATCATAGGCATTTTGTAAGTCTTGATATTTGTTTAACGGGAATTTTGAATCGATTGGAAGCAGTACTTTTTCATCCGTCTTTCCTGGAAGAATAACGGCATACTCGACAGGATCACGCGATCCTTTTTTAGTCACGACATTGGTCAAATATTGATTTTCCGTGAGAATGTCTGACAAAATATTTCCCAATTGCGCTTCGCCAAATATTCCCTTTGTTTTAACATTGTTGAGAACGTTGTTTAAACTTCCAACTTTCTCGGACACATCCTGCATCTTGTCAACAACACTTATGACCTTAGTAAGGCCGTCACTTACTTCCTTGAAGGAAGCAGTTATTCTATCGTTCAAGGTCTTCTGTAATTTTTCATCGACAACATTGCGCATTTGATCCAGCTTCTTTGAGTTTTCATTTGTCAAATTCGTCAGCTGATTATTGATAGCTTTGCGCATATTGTCCAGCTGTGTTTCCGTCAACTTGTTTGTCTGGCTAATTTGTTCCTTCATGTTTCCTATCGACTTATTTACCTGTTCATTTAGAGAACTGATTGAATTTTTCAAAGAAGCATTCAAAGTGTCGAAGGACAATTTCAAAGTTGAAGAAAGAGCCGATATAGAATTATTTATCGAAGAGTTGATTACCGAAGAGTAATCCCGCGATTCTTCATTGGATTTTTTTGTCAATTTAAAAATAATATCAAGCAAGTAAAAAGCAATAACATACCTGCTATTCCGAAAATAAGTATCAATATTTCTTCTGTAGTCATTTCCCACCTCTTTCATTTGATAAATGTTTTTTTATATACATTTACATTGTATCAAATAATCATAAATTGTGTGAATTAATAACGCAATAGATGACTTTACAAAAGTGTGGCTCTTATTCATGCATCATATCTATCTTTTACCTTAAAATCCACTTGAGAATTGATACAAAACTGATAAACTTTCTTCA